>Ga0315914_1004326_pt1 | contig 21260 bp, 7 predicted proteins | sample MpolenodulesMG_FD_203920 | JGI IMG/M metagenome (GOLD analysis project Ga0315914, IMG submission 203920) | Medicago polymorpha root nodule microbial communities from Los Angeles, California, United States - elongated nodules | ecosystem: Host-associated > Plants > Roots > Nodule | place: USA...
CTTGAACAAATGTTTAGCATATCCAATTGATAATTTTTAATACCTTGTTATCATCAAAACTCAAGAGGTGATTTTGCGAAACACCCTTTGTTCCAACATAATCTTTATTGACATGGCTTAATTAATCAGTCAAAAGGGTGTTCTCCTCCATCGAGACAAACCTCACCTTATCCAAAGTCATTATCTTCTCCTTCAGAGCTGATATATGTGTCTTTTCTTTCTCTAATACTTTGACCTTATCCTTCAAGGTCATAACCTCATCGAGCATGTTTTTCACTGCCTATTCGGTCTTCAAGAGTTCCTCATGAAATCCTTTAGAATTCTTGAGCTTACCCCATTTTTTTTATAGAAACTTATTTCCCAATCGCTCGATCTTCAACACCAAGCCTTTACCTACCTCCCATTCATTCACATTGTCTCTTAACTTTTATTCTTAGAAATTGAACTCACGGTTCGCGATCATGAACGAGAAAGTCATGGAAACCATCTTCGCCATTTAGGATACATATTTCGCTATAACGTTTTGCTGGTCAAGGGAGTCAAGTGTTTGTACCAAAAATAAAAGGGAGTCAAGTGTCAAGACTCACAATAGCATCTGAATCCACTCCGTCGACCAAAGCACAAAAGGTCCACCATATTCGTAGGTAAAGAATTTGTAAAAAAAAACAGGCATCAATTTCGCCCTGAATGAATGCGTAGGAACCTCATCCTTCCCCTCGATATAATTTTGTATTGTAATGAAATATCGATTCACATGCAATACATTGATTATTGATCAAATCTTCGGGGGATGAACCGGCTTAAAAGAAAGTTTTGTAAAAAGTAAATATTTACTTTTGAAAAGAATAAACAATGATAAAAAAATGTACTTCGAGGTTTGAGGATCTATGACAACGGTTGAATCTAATCTTCATAGTCTTGTTACTTATTACTTTATTTAAGTTTCCAAAAATGAAATGAACAATTATAATTAAACAATTCATTTTGGATATACAAAAACAACTACAAGAATAGATATCTAAAAACCTAATGTATATAAACAAAATAAAAAAAAATTGGTATGAAATACATGCACTAACAAAAAACACCAAAGTTGTCATCGTGAGTTTAAACTCAGTTGATACGGACAATGCATAATATATGTAAGATCCGGGATTCAAACCTCGACCACCAAAAAAAAAAAAGGCCAAAGCTAAAAAGTATGCAAAAGACCACCCTCGCCATATCCCAAATAGACCAAATTAACTACTTTATTAATTCATATCATCTAAAAGACTTGTGTCTTTAGGCTTTAACCAACACCATGATAGTTTTATCTTTTCCAAAAGTTGAAACTCTTTTCACTTTGTTTAATTTCAATAATATATGCTATTTCAAATTTATTTAAGAAAAACAATATCCGACCAAATGATAATCAGTTCCATTGTTCAATCGAAATCAGTTAAAAGTCATGTATGAACCAGTCTAACAAAAAAAAAATGAACATCTTGATGATTCAAACATGAGACCTAAAAAATAACACACCCATGAGTTTTAATCCTACACCACCAAACCCAACACACGAATATGTCATTCTCAACTGTGAACAATAAATTACCAATACATCAATAATGTGTGAAAAAAAATGATAAATACATTATTTTAGGTTTGCATAATGCATTACACAAAATCATAGCTAGTATCTCTAACAATTAACAACATTTCAACTAATTTTTTTTCCATATAGATATATATTAGTAAGAAAATATTAAATTGTGAGGCCCAGGGTTGTAGCCCCCTTGGTCTTTCCCATTACATGGACATGAACTAACTTAGCTTTGTAATACTACATTATTAGTCTCCCCTCCATATTAGTGTGATGCAAGGAGGTAGACACATTGATTTTGATACAAAAACGAAGAACCTTTAAGTTTGAAAGTTGCTTGATAAGAGAATCAACAATTTGATCCAAAACTAAAACATGTTGAAAAATTAAGCACTTGACAACATATTTTTCGTCATAAAATGAACATTTATCTAAAAAATATCCATTTAAATTACTAATTGTTCCTTCCCCATTTTTGTAGGAAGCATATAATATATTTATTTTTTATTTGAATTTCACTTCCTTACAGAAGAAATTGACAAAGAATTATAAGAGCTCACGTGAGCATTTAAAAAAAAAATGTAAAGAAAAAGAGATTGATATAATACGAGGGACACATGAGAAAGTTCCAAATTCCAATTCCAAATGAAATTTACTGAGCAAGGCAGAGAACAGGAGAACTTCTCGTGAAATGGTTACCCATGATGGGCCCTAGCGTCTTCTCTGAATCAGGATGGGACACCCTTGAGAACCCTATTGTAACCGCCAGCTATTACCGTTCTGGTCACCACCCCATAATAACCATATCACACACTAAATCCACAAAACCATACCCTTAACCATATGCCACGTATTTTGCCCCTGCTTACAACAATTTACAACGTGTCTACCACACCCTGATTCTTGGAATTACCCTACCTCACGCCTCAAAGGTAGTGGTTCACTCACACCGCTTTGAAAGTAAGAATAGTCGGGGTGTCCGACATGTATTAGTATCCGATATCAACATTTATCCATTTAATCACACTTTTTAACATGATTATCAGTGTCAATGTGTTAATTGCCGTCTATCGCAAGTGTTATGATACGAAGCATCAACTCAGACATAAATTTTAAACACGACACCAATATTGATACGTCGACATGTATCGTCCAATCTCACCTTTTTAACATGAATACATGATTATCAAATGTTAATGTGTTAATTACCGTCTACCGCAAGTGTTGTGATATGAAACATTAACTCCGACGCGAATCTTAAACACCAACACTGATACGTCAACATTGATAACAAATAAAAAAAAGGTCTTGCTAACGTTGGCCTCATGACAATGATTAAACAATCTATAAATAGAAATTTTGTCTTGGAAACATAAGATGTTTCTTTTGATAAAGTAATGATCACACATCTTTTTCATTAAAACTTACTTGTTTTAGATGTTTAACCATTGCCCTTAGGGCATTGGTTAACATTCTCCATAAAAAAATTATTTGAATAGTTCCATATCCTGTATTGTGTTATGAGAAATGATTTTTGTACAATCATTTTGTGTCGACTTTTGAACAAATTTCTTGCTCACACTCACGCTATATTTTTACTTTATTTTTTTTTCTCTCTATTGATTTTGACCAATAAGAAAAAAGAAAAAAATTTTGTCATAAAAGTTGTCATTAAATAATTGTATAAATATCTCTCTAAAAAATGATTGTACAAATATTATTACTTTTGTGTTATTGTCAAATATTAAGACATGTTCGACGAGAAATTCTTTCTTGGTCACAAACACAAATAAAAACTGTTTAAACACACACATAATTGAACAAAATTAAAGAAAAAATAATTGAATGATATAACTAAATTCTTTTCATTTATTTTCTCTACTTGTATGAGTATGTCCAAACCTTTTTTTATTTGTACTTGTGTTCAAGCAAGTCTTCATCCATGTTCAACATCTAAAATACTTTGAGAAATACTATATGTACCATCGTTTTAGTAAATTTTTTGTTGTTTTTGGCCAACTAAAAGAAATAAAAAGAAAGTTGTTCAAAAAATTATCACAAAATAGTTGTACGAACATCAATTTTCAAACACTTTTGATTAGAGATATCTATGTTACACATGTGTCGCGTCCGATAACTATGCTAATAGTAGTACTTACTTCATAGTACTTACTTCATAGCACTTACAATACGGAAAAGTCACTGTACATGTGACAACCCCGTTGAAAATCCATTAATACCCTTTATTCTCGCGCCAAGATGAACCAACCGAACAAGGACAAACTCGTCCTTTTATTTCTACAGTCTTAACTAACTGGAAGGTAGGTGAGAGTTATCCTGTACAAGTCGGCAGTTCAACAGAAAAAAGTACACATGCCTTGCCTCTGAGCCTTTCTGATTCGAGGGAGTTTTCAGTTCAAGTACATTTCAACGGTTCTAAGTAAACGACACATAAAATCAACGGTTAGATGTCAAACTTCATCAAAGTCATATACATATTCCACCAAAGTCTTATAACACGTGATTATTCTTTTTTTCTGCCACTTTATTTTTCTCTGACCGATACAGAAGCAGAACCTCATCGATAACACCGCTTTTTTCTTTTACGAAAATACCCTCCACAACATGATATTAATTACACGCTCTTTAATTCTCTACCCGCCAATAAATACTCCTAACAGTAACGGTGATTGTGTTTCCGTCCTATTCGCGTAACGGCGTTATATCGTGTTTACACACTCATAACGCGTTTTGCATTTTGGACGGCGTGTTTGTTTCGTTGAACCACCTAACAACCACCACTTCTCCTCAAAGTTTCTTTAATTTAATTATTTTATTTAACCAAACAAACCAAAAAATCAATAAACAAATAAATGAACTAAAAGGTACCTCTACTTCAAAAAAAAAAAAATAATGATAAAAGGTACCTCAAAAAAGAAGAAAAAATTAAACTATATTTGATTGTAAATAAAATGAAAATTAAAGTTGTTAATAGATTCTAGCCAATATCAATATTGCTAGGTCGAATCTTTTCATCCAAATTTATTAAATTAAATTGTTGGGTTGAATCTTTTCATCCGAATTTCTCAAATTTAAATTTGAGACATAGCTGTCGATATTGTTAGATTAAACACAATAATTCGATTTTAAATTTAAGATTTCATATTTGTGTGAAAATTTTAATGGTGTCAACTTTCTTTATACACATTAATTCTTACTCAATATTTGACATGGATTAATTTGTGCTCGATATAAAAATGTCAAGATTTCTTCAATTTTATGTCTATGAAGGATTAAACTGACTCGCGCAAAAAAAAAGAATAATCAATTGAGTTTTTATTCATCAATACTATATGCAAAGAAAATACAGTATTTTGAATAAATTTGGGTTGACTTTTTTTTCAAGGAAAATTTGGGTTGATTTTTTTTTTAATTCAATTACACTTTTAAACAAATTTTTCAATAATTATTTTATTTATTTGTCATTGAAATAGATAAATATGATTTATTGAGTTTATTATATTTGAAAGTCATCAAAATCTATAGGATTCTTTTTGTAGGGTAAGATCTATACGATTTTTTTTTGTTGGTGTAAATCCATATGATTTGTGTTACACGCGGAAGCTACTGAAAAATAAATAAAATTCCAATATATATTCGGGTTTTCAGAGTTCAAAAAGCGATTAATTAATTTGGAGTATAAAACTATAAATTATCACATCGTTACCCTTTTTACGTTTTCTAAGCATTCATATCATTTCCTTCTCTCTCCTCATCACTGTTTCTCTCCGTTTTCTTTTCTCGCCGGTAAACAAACTTTTCCGTTCACCGGAAAACCGCTTTCTCTTTTTTTCTTTTATATTCCGCGCCACCGTAGGAAGCCGGTCACGGTGTTCCGATTGAAACACTCGCATTCACTCTCAATTCTCCGTGGTTGCTCCTACACGGCGTTGGATCTCTCCGTAACGCCGTATCACCCTCGTATACGGCGTCGTTCGAGAATGTGGCGAGCCTCTTTGTCTTTCAACGCTACGTTCTAATCTACAACGTTCAGGATCGTGGTTTAGGGTTTCGCTTTGTGATTTCGTTTCGGTTTCGTGATTCTTCAAACTTGTGATTGTTCCTTCTAGCTTACGAAAACGGAGACCGTAGGGGAACGAGTTCGTAATGAAATGGTAGGTTAATCGCGTTTCGTTGAAGAAACGAATTATTCGTGTTGTTGTTTCGTTTTTTGATTCATGAATGTTGAAATTCTCTATGAAAATGTATCTTCCTTCTGTTTATCGTTCAGATCTTGAACATTGTTATACTTTTCTATGGTTTCGATACGATTTATCTCAATTTTTTTTGGCGTGATTATTATTTTTTTCTTTCATATTACACTCATAATTTTTTTGATGGATGATTATGGTGCATTTTGCGTGATTAATTATTTTTCTATATTACACTATTATCTGAAAATTATTTAGAAAAATTATAAAAAAAACTCTGTTGAATGTTTTTCTTCTCTTTTTCATCATGTTTTGAAAAATTGGAATTAAGAAATTTAGGTTAATCAAGGATTAATAGTTTTCTAGGTCTATCTAATTTACTTTTGTTTTCTGGTTGAAATTTGTAAGACTAATGCTACTTTTTGTGTGATTGGGCTTTATGAGGTGGAAAATAATGATGTTGATAGGAGTTAACTGTTGAAATTTCAGCGCATGCATTTGTTGAATGTTTCTATTCTATTTCTGTAGGATCATTTTTTGTTGACTATTTCTTTTGCGTTTTTGTTCTATATTTGGATGGTTTTTTGACCCTGTTAGTGTTTACAAGTTACTTTTACCGCGTGAGGTGATTGTGAAGTACTTTGATTTGAAGGCAATTTTGACATAGCTGGTAAATGTTGAAATTGGTTGTTTCGAAACGAGTATCCTGAACATCAAGTTATTGACTCCTTAATGGTGATTGCTTTGAGTTTGTTTGAGTTTAACATTTATTACTTCCTTTTGTTGAACTGCATCCTTTGCCAACTCGAATAAGCTAAAGCATCAGAAATTATTCTTTGCGTTGATATCGGTTTGGTTTATTTTCCAAAGATTTACCGGGGCAATGTTTTGCATATTTTTTGCAGCTTAGTTTTGAAGTTGTTGTGGTGCGACAAAATATATGCTTCAGTTTGTTCATTGTTGGTCATGTATATCTATTGAGTTCTGAATTGTTGTAAACTTGTGATGTGATTTTGTTTTCTTGTTTGCCTTCAAAATTATCCTTGCATGTGAGTTATATCCAATCTAACCGTGAAATGTGAAACATCCTACAGGTAGAAGGAGGTAGAGTACGATTATCTGAGGAGGCTAGAAATGGGTTAGAATTTTTGAAGCGTAAAAGGCTTCAGCGTGCACAAGCCATTGCTGCCACCCAGACAAGTGCTGCTAACGTGATGAATAGAAGTGGAGGGGATGCTTTGAGAGGTTCACCTTCTTGTGGCACGAGATTGCATGGTAATCCAGATGTGTTTTTCAAGCGGAAGGTGGATAAGTTTGATACAAGCGATTTGGATTGGACTGATAAAATTCCAGAATGTCCTGTGTATTCTCCAACAAAGGAGGAATTTGAAGATCCTTTGGTTTATTTGCAGAAGATAGCTCCAGAAGCTTCTAAATATGGTATGTATCCGTGTTGGTAGTTTGCACTGATGTTCTCATATTAGTTAATTAGTAAACCCTGTGGCATTAACATATGCACAAGTTTTGTCATTCTCATACTTTTACCACTTCAATATGGCTTTCGGGTGTGTTTTTAGGGTGTATTGATAGTCTGTAAACTCCCATATTCATTATCCATTATCCTTTGTTTGGACTAGCTTCCATCGTATAGTAGCTTCAATTAAAATAACTTCATAATAGAAACGTCCTCGCAAGAATTTCAATGTTTATGGAAAAGTAGAGAGAATTTCTGAATAAACTTGTTATTTGGAAGATTTTAACTTATACATGAAGCTGATTTTTGAAAAACTCAGTTATTGCAAGATTCTTTTAATATTTACTTGTTTCTCAAGAAGGTTATCCACATTGGCTCTCTATTTTTGCATTAGTTTAATTAGTTTTATTAAAGCAGCCGACCTTTTCAAGAAGTTCCTTATTTGCTGATGTAATGATTATGGTCTATGACGGCGTTTCCGGTTTCCTATATACAAATTGTAGTTGTGTGTCGTTTTTAAAATTAATGAGTGAACAGCCATTCATTTTCTATCGTGAAACTTTTCCTATTTGAAAAAACTCAAACAAAATAATATGAAAACTCAATAGACTTATTGACAGGTATGGAGATTGTAGTAGTTAAATGTTAATTTACCATGTCCTCTTTACGGAAAGGATAGATGAAATCAGCAGAATGATAGAATTGTTACCTAACTTTTTTCATTTGAATTTTTGATAAATTCCAGGTATATGCAAGATTATTTCGCCTTTGAGTGCTTCTGTACCTGCTGGGGTTGTTTTAATGAAGGAGCAACCTGGATTCAAGTTTACAACCAGAGTGCAGCCTCTCCGCCTTGCTGAATGGGATACTGAAGACAAAGTCACATTTTTCATGAGTGGAAGGTCAGTGCTCTATTATGTAATTATTTGCAATTTCAATTACATTATATTACATTTCTGATTAAACAATTGTAATTCACTCAGAAATTATACATTCCGTGATTATGAGAAAATGGCAAACAAGGTTTTTGCACGAAGATATTGCAGCTCTGGATGTCTTCCTGCCACTTACTTGGAAAAGGAGTTTTGGCAGGAAATTGGTCGTGGGAAAATGGATACTGTTGAATATGCATGTGATGTTGATGGCAGTGCCTTTTCAACTTCTCCTACTGATCAGCTTGGGAACAGCAAATGGAATTTGAAGGTGTTACCTTTACCAGTGTCTCTTTTATAGTCTTAGTTTTCTTTGTTAACCCGTTATTTATTTATCATATGGGACAAAGCATTTTAACAAAATGGCGGTTCTTGCGTTTTCTTTGCCATGTTAATAAACTTATCCAATACTTGCTCTTTATTATTTCAGAAACTTTCCCGGTTGCCCAAATCAACTTTGCGTCTATTGGAAACGTCAATTCCGGTATGACAATTTCTTATGTCTGTCAATGTCATTTATGTACTATTCTTTTTGTGTCTTACATTGGGCTTTATTTCAGGGAGTAACAGAACCCATGCTATACATTGGAATGCTGTTTAGTATGTTTGCATGGCATGTGGAGGATCATTATCTGTACAGGTAAAATAAACTTAACTAGTTATACTAATAAATAGTAAAGTTTTATCACAAGCAAATAATTCCTTCTTAATTTGCGTATTTAATGACATTGATAATATTATTTATATGGTAATGGCAGCATTAACTATCAGCACTGTGGAGCGTCAAAAACATGGTATGGTATCCCTGGTCACGCAGCTTTGGAATTTGAAAGGGTGGTGAGAGAACATGTGTATTCTACGGATATTTTGTCAAGTGATGGAGAAGATGGAGCCTTTGATGTTCTCTTGGGGAAAACAACTTTATTTCCACCTAATATTTTGATGGAGCATAAAGTACCTGTCTATAAGGCTGTTCAAAAGCCAGGGGAGTTTGTAATAACCTTCCCTAGGGCGTATCATGCAGGCTTCAGTCATGGTTAGATTTGCTCTTTTCAATTGTTTTGTTCCAGTAATTACATCTTTTCCCGCTACTACACATTAAATGCATGTGAAATATTAATGCTGCATATCTTCAATAAAATTCTAGGTTTCAACTGTGGAGAAGCAGTGAATTTTGCACTTGGTGATTGGTTTCCTCTTGGGGCTATTGCAAGCAGGAGATATGCACTTCTTAACAGGGTTCCTTTACTGCCCCATGAAGAACTTCTTTGCAAAGAAGCGATGCTTATTCATTCAAGCTTGGAGCTTGAAGATTCAGACTTTCCCTCTTCAGACTTGTTATCTCATCATAGAACAAAGATAGCTTTCATTAATTTGTTGCGTTTCCAGCATTGTGCTAGTTGGTTACTAATGAAATCAAGGGCGTGTATTAGTGTTTCTTCTCATTTGCGTGGCACAATTCTCTGTAGCCTGTGCAAACGTGACTGTTATGTAGCTTATGTTGACTGCAGCTGTCACATGCATCCTGTATGCTTACGCCATGGTAAGCTTTGCTGCTAAGTGCTATTGTGTGTTTCAATGCATGCAAAATTATTTTTGGAAGCTTGGGAAATATAATATTATGCTTGGTAAATGTTATAAAACAATCATGGATATTATTGGTTTCTGGAATTCTAATTCATATGGTACTGATTTTTAAAAAATTCAATCAGTTATTTTCTAAAAATTCAACCAGCTATTCTGACATAGTTTTTCAATGTTTCTATTTTTTTCTTTTTAAATAAATAAACTTTGAAAGCATTCCCAGCAAATATATTAAATCCTCAGCAAATATGAATTTTAATTATATTTGAGGTTATGTTTGTGATAACAGTACCCTCCCAGTATGTTAGTTTTGGTAATGTACAGTATATTTGTCATTATCTTATTGCATAATACTCCATTCATTTTTAGTTGTCGTTTTAAGGATATTTACATACCCATACCTATGAAAACTAATAATTTTTGTTACATTTGATGACATTAATTGTGTCTGTCCTTTAAAGATCCTTGACAGTATTTTTATCTCACATAACCTATCCCTTTCTCCGCAATAAGTACTTAAGGGTATTATTGACAAAACAATAATCAATGTTGCATTGAACTTTGAACATGAAAAGCAAATAGGATCAACATTATTTCTACAAAAGCAACAACTAAAAAGGAAGAAAGGGTGTGGAAAGTAAAGCCTTATCTAAATTCTAGACCATGGGATAAATTTGTGACAAACAATGAATTTTCAAGTTAATTATCTTACATGTGTGTTAGATGATACAATATTCTCGCTTCTAATATCTTTATATATCATAATTTCAGATGTTAAATCTCTTGACCTCATCTGTGGGAGCAAACACACACTTTATCTGAGAGAGGATATTACGGATATGGAAGCTGCAGCAAAGATGTTTGAGCAGGAAGATGGGATATTGGATGAGATAAGCAAGCAATCCAAAAGTGACCAAAATATGTATTCATATCCTTTGTCAGATATGTTTCAGATAGCTGAAGCAAATGGATATGAACCTTATTGTGAGCTTAAACTTGATTCTATGATTGAATTTTATACAACTCCAGGACTGCCAACAAATAATCCAGAGTGTGGTACGCATAATCAATTTGTTTTGGGGCATTGCTCAGAAATTCCTAAACCAGAAGACGTTTCCTTTTCTGCTGCATCCACTCTTTGTTCTCTTTCAGAACCTCATGGCTGTTCCTCTGCTCCCAAAAATGTAAGTGTTTTGAATTTGAATATGAATATCTTGTTTGAATATTGGCTATTCGTCATTGCTCCACTGCATGAGGTTTTAAACAGCTATTAAGTCAACTAACACTGCATTCTTTAGGCTGAGGGGCATTGTGAAGAACTTGGTGAAACAATATCCAACAGTGCATGCGAATCTTCTCTGTCCACTGCTTTGTATCATGAAAGCTCAGCTAAACTGCATGATCTACAGAAACCTGACATCAAGCCCATAGTGGATAACGACAGTGATGATTCTGATTCAGGAATATTTAGGGTAAAGCGCCCTTCTTCTCTTAAAGCAGAGAAAAGAAATCTGAAGATTATGGCTTCAAAACATTCTGAGCAGCAGGTTTGTAAAACAGTCTCATCGACGATTTGATTAGTCCATCATGTATATCTGCTAGAGATTCTGTTTATGTGTCTAGCGATTCTTGGCACACATTTCCAACATTTTCCATCTTACATAAATTGACTATCTAATTTTGATCTATATGAACAGGGACTTAAACGATTGAAGAAAGTCCTTCCTGAAGGAAAAAGCAACAGGCAACAAATGAATTTCAGAACCAGTGAATCAAGTGATAAATATAACCCTGTTAATCATAAAGTTGATATTGAGATTTCCTTGAAGAACAGATTTGCAAGGGGAAATGGCACTCCCATTTCGGCAAGATATAAAAAGTCAGGCAATGAGGAAGTAAGCATGCATATGCAACAAGATCACCACCGAAGAGAGAGGTTGCAGCAAACTTATAGAGAAGCGCCTTCCATTGAGATTGGGCCAAAGCGACTCAAAGTCCGAGGCCCGTCATTTTTGGGCATAGAGAGCAGCAGATTGAATTGAAGTGTTTCAAGTTGCCTTTTGAAAATATATTTGGAGAGTCTGACTTTGCTAACTTCATTTTAGCTAATGGGCTTTCTAACAATACAGAAAATCCAAATGATTGATTCAGGAAGCAGCCGCAAGGTATTAACCAATTAGGATATGAATTTACATTCTTTGTGCAGGCAAGCCCTAACATTTGGGCAGTCTGCACGGGTGGTGATCCTTAGGTTCTCTGGCCGGGGTGTTTTTCCTACTTCGCTGGGTGAACCTGACCGACCTGCAAAACTAGGAAGTTTAGAAATTGGATTAGTGGCTCGTTATTTCAATGTAAATTTGTTTACATTCATCCGTTGTTTAGGTCTTGTTAGGAACATGGGTCCCTCCATTGTTTTTTTCTTTTCTTTTCTTTTCTTATTAAAGTAAAAATGCTTTCAGCTGCTTCCCCCTCCTTTTGATGTTAATTCATTCTTTTTGTAGAAATAGGTCCTTGTACCTAGAAACTACATGAATAAAAAAAATTCAAAGAAATTCCTTATTTCATCTCAATATCGTTTCATCCTCATTTTATCCTTCAGCGTCTCAATATTCTTTTTTGTACATATATAATTGTTTCATCCTCATTTTATCCTTCAGCGTCTCAATATTCTTTTTATACTGTACTTCAGATTCACTCACATAATAAGATATAATGCATTTCAATGATTTTGTTGTCTTCTTATCATGGTAACCTATTGATTAATTTGAAGAATAATCTGTTTAATTTCAAGACATGAAACCTGGTTTTATACGGTATAACGGGTAATATTACTACGATTACTATGATGCGACTATTATATGTTACTCCAGTATATGTCTCTTTAAGTTTGTTATAATGAATGTCTTTTTTTTTTTAAGCAAATGAAGTTCATGTCTTGTCAAATCAGCATGATTAGATGCTGTGTTTGTTTTCAAGAAGTTATGAATTCTATAATGCATCAATATTTTCCAATATATTATATATTCTTCCAATATATAATCTCTTGTAGATTATATATTTAGCAATTTATATTCTTCATTTATATTGAACACTTGATGTATATTCTTCATTTCATTATTGCTAAATATTTTCCTCAAATAAAATAAAATTAATGCTATATATTGACATGATATTACATGTTATTACTACAAATTACAAACTATCACAACAGTATCTATTTATCTGGTAAGAAGAATCGTCACTGAAAAAAAATGCAGTTACATCTATAGTGTTTTTGGTCGAGCTTATTTTGTGCTCTTCTCTCAAAAGGAGAAGAGAAGCTAAACCAAAAAATGACAAAAAATATTGGAAAACTAAGGAAATTAGGCAAGGAGGAAAAGCATAAACAATGAGCTTCTAAAAAAGCTGTTCCAAACTTCCAATGAAATTTGTTGTTGATGGAATCTTAATAATTTAACTCAGATGATTAGTTGAACCTTAAGTTTGTTGTTTCATTCTAGTTATGCATAAAGTTTACGAAACCTAAAATTTATGCATACGACACGGTGATTACTACATCACCGTGTCGTATGTTTTCAAAATGATGTTCACCATACCTGTGCTAAAATGAAAATAGCCTGTGTAAGACAAATAAAATAGTTCAGACATTTACATTCTAAAATGAAATATGATGAAAGCAAGACATATAATATAGTCTAAGCCAACAAAGGTAAAACTTAATTGGAAATACACATATTACAAACTATATAATATTTCTTAATTTTGGCGTGGTTAAGTAATTTCACTGTGGTATAAATATACCAAATGACTCTAACAGTTTGTTAAATTTGATTATGCATCTAAGCATTTTTTTTTTGGTTTGAAAGAGCTAAGCATGTTTTTTATGAGCTCCTAATAATTGTAAATTCGGATTTCCTACAAAAATCCCGTGTTTCAGTATGTTGATAAAGACGGTGCTTAAGATAATGGAAAGGGATCTTAAATATAAAAACAATGAAAATGAGTTTGAAGCTAGAACACAATTATTGACAAAACATTGGACACAATTTGGGATAAAATGTTTGTCATAAATAGTAGTAGCCTGACGAAATTGTTCAAGTTTGGGAAAAATAAATAAATATTGGGTGCTTCAAATACAGAGGTGTTAGTAGTTATCCTCAAAATCGTGGATATGTTTGCAGGAATGGGCCACTCCGGAATTCGAACACATTCTTAAAGTTGGAGTTCAATGTCTCATGAGTATATGGGAGTTTCTTTTCCCACCCCTCTATGTTCTAGATCTTTTTGTTGTTGGTAAAACTACCCCTCTTTGTACGTATATTTTTGAATAGGATTTATCAAAAAGTATACTTCCGACCAGCCCTTTCAACCCTCCTCTCCTAGTGTGTAATTTTGGCCAAGTATACTTTTGGACAATGTATACCGTGAAAAAAAGAAGTATACCGTGACAAATGAACATTTAGTACTCAATTGAAAATGGACAATGCAATTCAAGAGCACTTAGACGAGATAACACGAGTCTCTCATAACTTAACCAATGTCCTAGATTTGAATCTAACCTTAGGCATGCAACAACATTAAGAATTTCAAGAAAAGTTTGTCACCCATTTGAGTTTCACAAAACTCGAGAGATTACTCTTCGCAGTTGCACGTAGAGAATATTCGGTTTACACTAAAAAGATAAAATAAATGGACAATGCATGTTCTGGCCGATGATAAATTGGAAGGCAAAGTCTATAACAATATTCTATTATTTCTATTCGAATAGAACCATCTGAATGTATACTTTCAGAAGTATAATTTTGAACAACAATAACAACCCTGAGCATGTTTAGGGTGTACGATCACACAAAATCTAATACTTTTTAGGGGCACCAAATTATGGTTATACATTCATACTTCGCACAAGACATTTAAAATCCCATAGACGATCACAGATAAACAAATTAGACAATTTTCTAACTCAATATCAACATATCTCATAAAGGTTCCATAGTTGTTGGCAGTGAAATGTCTTGTGACCTATAATTTTTGAGCTCAAGCAACTTGTTGAGTGTGACTCCTTACAAAAATTCAACATCAAATCCTTTACTTGTAATTTAAGAAAAATTCTCCACCCAACAATACCATATTAAAAAACTAACTAATAAGCCAAAGCAAATTTTTCTTTCTGCTTAATTTTTAACACAACTTTTTGATTAGTATTATTTTCTGAACACAAAATAAACTAATCCAAACTCCAAACAAGCATAATCTGAGATATACTACCTCCATCTCATATAATTTTGATAGATTTAGAGTATTTTTTTAACTCAAATTATTTATCAATGATAAAATATCAATTTAATACTTACTAATTTTTTTTCCATCAATACTCTCATTTAATTAAGTAGTATACTTAAGAGTCTATCGGGATAACATAAGAAACAAAATGGTTAACTGTAACAATTTTTTTTTTTAATTGGATAAAGCAAAATTGATTAAATTGTAACAAAAGTTAACCTACAATTACATCCTCCTATGCTATAGAAGTTGAATAGTTTAATTTCCCTGTATAGTACAACAAATAGCAAACAAAATCAAACTAGATCGAGTCAAGGAGTTGTGGAATTGGAGGAGATGAAGAAAACAAAGAAGTGCACACATTTAATTTCTTTAGAACTTACAAATATACTTGTATTGTGTTTGCTTCGAGTGTTTACACAGGACAAACAACAAAAGTGTCGAAGTTAAAAAGAAAGGACACGGCCCAGGGACTCTAACTTCGAACTTACAATAAGGACGGCAAAACAGGGGGACATATTCTCTTTCCCTTATACTACTGCATTTATTTCATCACCATTAGTCTATATCTACCTATGTGTACTGTGTTGTTAAATGTCTATACAGGTTAGGCAAAAATTGGCACTTTTTAAAAGTATTCAAGTCAAGGATAATGGCACAATCCGACAAAGTCCGGGGACAAATTCAGTCCGTCAAAGACATTGAGCCCGATAAAGACCACCATCCCGGTGAAGGTATCAGCTGCGTTTGTGCGCGGAACAATTACGAGCCTTGTGAGCGCGGAACATTGTAAGAGTATTCGTTTACAACAAAGTTGAGCCTGGCCGAAGTAAGACAATAACAATTTAATTTTTCTGGAAATTCTGTCATGCATTCTTTAAACGTGCCGCGAGCCTTCCAATAAGAGAAGCACCAAAATACCATTCTCATCTTTTATCCTACAAATGTTAATTGAAATGCTAACAATTGGGTTATACATATGCCAAACAACAAAGCCAAGTGATACATGTTTAAGAGTAAAAAGGTAAAACCAGCACTGTTGGTGCATATATGCTGGTGTCGCGTTTGATTTATGTTTACACGCAACAAATTAACACAATTCAAAGTGTTAAAATCAAAGAAAACGACGCCACCAAAAGAGGCCGCCAAGAAATGACACTTTCAAGAGATGACGCCATCCGAAAGGACTGCAATCCAGAATTGAAGCCGTCCTAAGAAGCTTCCGCCCGTGCTGATGCCCATAAATGACGATGCCTAGAAATATGGTAGACCAAAGGCGACAACACCCAAGGCACCGGACGTGTATACTTATCAAAAAGGAAGAGAAGGGGCAAGGAAACCGCCCTCCTATAGGTTCAGTCTCACAAATACCTCTCACTCTTACAATCTTATATGATGGCTATAAGGCATCTTACTGGATCAGCTGTGAAATATTGAATGAAACCACATGCATCCATGACTTTGACAAGTCAAGTCAAGTATACCAACGGTGTGCAGCTCCACGGTATCACAACGAAAGTTGAAAAAGGGTGACCCCTCATTATTATTATTGTTGTTGTTGTTGTTGTTTGTATGCTTGCATTGTGTTGTGCTGGAATGAATAGCGCAGGTTAAACGACGAAGAGTTGTACACCACAAAGAATCAAAGTTGGAGGAAATGGCATAATTCGGACTCAACTCGCAGCTTGGACAAGTGCCCCTTGGCGCCAAGTCCTCCACTCTTAGAACCTCTATAAAGCTTCAACAATACTATGGGGAAAAGATGGTAAAGAAATGTTCATAATAGTAAACTGCAAATCCACAACAAAGTGGTAAATTATTCCAATGTAAAGAAAATCCCAAATCAAGCGCAAGGCATCAGAATACCACTCAAGAAGTAGAAGATCATACAAATCCCACAAATATAAAAGATAAGTGAAAATATCTTTCTATTTTTCTCTCACAGTCAGTGATCCCAATAAATCAGCACATAAATATGCACCAAATCGGAACATAAATATGCACCAAATCAACACATAAATATGCACCAAATCAGTGGCAGAATTTCTCTCTCTTTAGCTTTCTTCTCAAACAAGCTTTAATCATGCATCTTAATCCATTCTTTTGCTCAAAGACTTGATCATCCATCATTTGTGATCCTGAAAATAAAACGAACAAATTTGCAGTAAAATAGTTCTAAAAAGAAACTTAAACAAACATAGTTCTATTAAAATAAACACTTAAAAACCATCTAAATTACGACTTATCACTTGTCGATGATAATAATGACCAGTACCGAGAGAATAAAACCTTGAATTATAATGGAGTCTTAGTGAGGAAAGTTGTTGAAGTTGAAAGTAATGATAAGGTGAGATAATAACTTTAAATTAGAATCAAGTTAAGGTTAGGAGAATGATTGGTGTATAGATGACGACGAATGTGAGAATGAGGTAATGAGATATGAAAGAGTTAATGACAATGGTGAGGAAGAACTTAGTTATATAGAGAGGGGACGTTATATGTAATGAAAATGAACAAGAGAACATCTTGAGACTAAGGATGCGAATTAGGGTAGAGATAAAGTATATAGAGAGTCTAGAATAGAGGCGAGAACATAGTATGTCCGTTAGATGAATAATAAAATAAAATAGAAGGACGTTGACGTAGAAATGAATCACGCGTAAGGGTTTGACGAAGCGATATGATGGTATAAACGGTAGATAGAGAGTAAAGTTGAGGAATCCTACAACTGTGACAAAGAGTGATGACGATTGATATTATATATATGTAAATAAATAGATACGATGAAAAATGACGATGTTTATATTATAATAATGATGAGAGCAAAGATGGTTAAATTATGATGAAGATGAGAATGATAATGTTTATATTTTAGTGATGACGAGAATGACAATAACTATATTATTATGATGATGAGTGAGGATGTTTATCTATGATGATGATGATGAGAGTGGTGATGATGATTTGTGTGCTTGTCTTAGAGTCGTGCATTTTAGAGGGAGTCTTGCATTAATATTTGGATTATGTTACTATGTGTATACATGTATTACCTTGTCAAATTTAATTCTTTGTGTTCACATAGAGTCTAGAGCATGGTGTCGTGACGAGAAAAGTTCAGTAACATACCTTTGGCAACTATGACGAGAAAAGTCCAGTAATATAACACTGTCAACTATGACGAGAAAAATCCAGTAACATAACTCTAGCAAAATGACGAGTAGGTGTGGTACCACATTCATATTGGTCGTTAGGAGAGTCCATATGCATGTTGAAGTGGAAGAAATGGTCACAAGAAGGGGCAGAGGTTTGAATTGTGACCCTTTTAAAATTTAGTCCTACAACTTAAATAAGTTTATATACTCAAGAAGGTTCTTGGTAAATGTTAGTCTAACAAGATTACAATATTAGATATATAACAATTGATTTATATAGGACCAGAATATTCTAGATTAAATAAACCTTAAATGATTAAATAGTTTTGACAAGGACCTGAATGTTCTAGATGAATTAAAACTTAACTGTTTTAGTTTTTTTTTAAAATGTTAGTCTAACAAGATTACAGTATTAGATATATAACAATTGATTTATATAGGACAAGAATATTCTAGATTAAATAAACCTTAAATAATTAAATAGTTTTGACAAGGACCTGAATGTTCTGGATGAATTAAAGCTTAACTGTTTTATTTTATTTTTAACAAGGACCAAAATGTTCTAGAGAATGATTGTATAAGCAGAATGAGAAAAATGATATTAAGATAAAATGTGAAAACTATTTTATCAAGGACCAGGATTTTCTGGAGAATGATTAATATAAAAGTAGAATGATAAAATAATATTATAAGCTGATTTTAATATCTTTAGATATTTATGTAGTTGTTTTATCTTGAACCAGAATGTTCTGGATGCAGTTGTTCAATTAATATTGACTAAAATAGTAAAACAATATTAATGATTAAGTTAGGACCAGAAAACTCTGGATTAATTTGATTGTGATTAATTAGGATCAGAATATTATGGAGAGATTAATAAATATTAGTATGATTGGGATTGTGTGTGTATATATTGTAACTTTAAATAAAAAGAGAAAGGGAAGAAGAATAATACATGAGATGTATCCTGGTTCACCAAACCCGACTATTTCCAGTCTCCACACCTCATGTGAGATTATCCAATATTGTATCGTGCTAACAAAAACTTATGACTAGCACTATAAGTTCTTGAGCACGCCAGACCAGTCCGTTACACCCTGTATTATCAACCTCAACAGACTTCTACAATTCTTTTCTTTCATAGAAGAAAGATTGTTACAACTCTTTCTCAAACTATTGTTACAAACAGACTTGAGAATACATAACACTTTGTATGATGAGATGGGTTTGAGATCGGATTTACACGCAACTCGTGTTTGAGGGTATTATGATATAAACACACTCTAAATATGTGATCCACAAATCTGTTATGAGCTGGAGTGTGTTATAGATGAAGAGATTATGATATTTGAACTTAAAAGTTGATTATGGTTAAAATCAATCTCTTAGCCTCAAAAGGCTTCTCAACTCATGTTTGAGATTATGATGAACAAAATCTTGATATTGATCAAAGAAATAGTGAGGGAGTTGGAATTTGTTTGCATGTGAAGAGTTTTTGAAAGTAGTGATGATTTCACTTGAGAGATGATTTCTTTGTTGTAAAAACTCTTGATACTTCCATTCAAATGTTCTTCTATTTATAGAAGATGTGAAAATTGGTGACCACTTCATAAAATAGCTGCTGGGACACAATTTTCTATGTAGCATGTGCTTCTTTCAGTTGTTTGGATAGAAAGCATGAGATTTTCCACTAGCAGAATGTTCCCAGAACGTTATTGAATTTCCAGCTAGCAAAGAGAAGAGTAACATGTGTGTTTGGAAGTTGTAGAAGGGCTGAAGTGTGTTTCCAGCTGTAAAGAAGTGACATGATGATGTCATTTATAACACCCTAAACCCTTTAATGCAATAAATCATGCAAATAATACAATTATACAAAAGTGTCTAAATTTTATATCTTCAATTAATTATAAAACATGCATAACTATGCTTTCAAAAGCTCGCAGCGGAAAATTATTATACAAATTTATCTCAACAACATAAACAATCCTCAATAATCATGCCATATGTCTTATAATTCATCACCAAATAAAATCTCAAATTTCAATATAAATGAGCAACAAGTCTCAACATGACAGAAATAATAACATAAATCCGACACCCTAATCAGAGCCCTAAACTAGACCCCGGGCATAAGAAAGAGATGTAGCTTCAAAGCTAGTCCTCGAGAAATTTACAAGCAAAAGCAAATCAATCCTGCAAGCCGTCTACCTATTCATACAAATAGGAAGGCGGTCAACCAAACGACCATTGAGGGTTAAATTATATTCCACAAATAACATATAATCAAATGAAAGTAAAGTAACATGTTCACTTTCAATTGATCAATAAACACTTAATTAAATCATTCAACAATAAATTTCCACCTCAACACTTTCATCAAGCATACAAGCATAATAAAACAACATTTACAAATTCACTTTTTCACATAATCACAACATTCACGAATTTTCACCAATGCCCATAGTCACCGTTTGACATAGTCAAGTATGACACATTTCACCAATTTCAAATGCATGCAATGTTCTAGACGCTTCTAGATGCATGTGGTACCAACTGGATTCCGGAGATAATTTTACCGTATGAATCCACACCTATCGTAAAGTACACCTCCAATACGTTATTTCACCAAAGCAATGTAAAAGTATACCTCCATTTACATTCTTCATAAGACTCAAGATGACTATGAAATGCATGGACTTCAAGCAAAGACTCGACAATGCACATATCACCAAACTATATTATACAATTTTCACCATCATATAATATATTCACCAAATCACCACCATTTGCATTATCAAGTATTTACATACACACATGTCGCGTCATTTTTCGGAGGTCAAGCTATTTTATTAGCATAGACTCACTATTTTATTTCACGACTGAACATTTAATTTTTTTAAGAAAAAGGGGGAAAAAGTTCAAACTACCCCATATTGAAGAGATTTAGGGTTCGGGGGTTAGTTACATAAAGGGAAGGTATTAGCACCCTTTATGTCCGTAGTATCCTACGAGAACCTCTTGGTTTTATTTAATGTTTTG
>Ga0315914_1004329_pt1 | contig 21250 bp, 12 predicted proteins | sample MpolenodulesMG_FD_203920 | JGI IMG/M metagenome (GOLD analysis project Ga0315914, IMG submission 203920) | Medicago polymorpha root nodule microbial communities from Los Angeles, California, United States - elongated nodules | ecosystem: Host-associated > Plants > Roots > Nodule | place: USA...
TGTTCTTTAATTTCCTTAGGAAACGTACAGAATAATGAAAATTCTAAAAAATCATCACATTCTCCTCCATACTGATTTTCGCCTTCAACACATAGATTTTCATTTGTGCACTAAGATTGAAATTCCCCTTGATATTTTGTATGAGGACTGATTTGTAATAAGGTAAAGTTTAGTCATAGACTGCTCCACCAGCAGGACATTAGATAACATGACATGAACAATTATACTATTGGGTAAACAAGATAACTTTTCCAAAAAAATCAATTTCCTGACTGCACTATAGAAGCTCCCTTAATTTAATGTTATTACTTAATGAAAAATAGCATGAACAACAATCATATGAAAGGGCATTGACACTGCCAAAGATATGCAGATAAAGCCTATTTTTATATAATTCATAACTGAATTAACCAAAAGTAAAAGAGAAGCAGCAACCTATTTGAAAGGTCGATTATACATTTGACTTGTGACACTCACATCAATTATGGGTCCCCATTTGAAGAGTCTAAGCCCATAAAATTTATTAGCCTGCTAACCAAATAGTCAAACACAAATCATGCTAGAACACAACAACGAATCCTGTCTTGGCACATGAATAACAGTGCCACTTTACCTAACTCAAGAAAATTTCAAACTATAAGAGCTTTAAGACTAAGATCATGCATTTTTTTCATTATTTTGTTGCATCCTATGCTACAAACAAATACTACTTTATTATTTGGAATGGAACATTTGACTAAATAGTATGTCCCCTCATTTTGCATAGTTTTACCTAAACACTCCACTCACGAATTTAGATTCTGTAGGGCCCTTTTGATTACTCATTTAGGCTCTAGCCCAGATTTTGAATTTAACTAACAGTTTGCTAAAACAATTAACCTTAACACCAAAATTATAAAATTGAGCAACTAAACTAAATTATAAAACATGTCCATGGACCTGCTGCATATGGTATTTTTACAAAGGTTTTAGGGATCAAATAAGTTAATCAACATTCTTGACTGGTTTAACCGTAGTGAAACCATAATTACGAACACAAGAAGCAAAAATAATTGAATTATGCTCTTTATTCAAACGGTTTTGCCCATTCCCAAAGTAAATGACCAAAATTCCCTTACGCATGTTAACTTACGCTAGTGTTAAATTTGTGTGAGTTAACTCACGCAGAGATTTGCACAGGATTTACACTAGTGTGAGTTAACTCATGCTGAGAGTAAATGAGATTTGCACTAACGTGATTTAACTCACGCAGATGCAATTTGGACAATTACTTTGGAAATGAGCGAAACGGTTTCGGTAAAGAGCAGAATTCAAAATAATTTATCTACGCTAGAATATGAATAGAAACTAGTAATCGTATTCTCAAATCTCAACTGAAAATGTATAGAAGCCCAAACTACATATATAGGCTCTTTTAAGCAACTATTTTCAAATAAGATTGGGTCTTTTCCCTTCATTTCAATGGGATCCAGATATATATAATATTAGTAAATTGTTTATTTAAAAAATTGTAGGTTGTTTGTTGCCGCATAACTTCTATGTAATTGCTATTGGCGAGGGGGGGGTGGGGGGGTGGGGGGGGTGTGTGTGTGTGTTAAGTAATTTGGATAAATGATTGGTAGGGAGATTCAAATCTCGAAGTCTTGGAGTGAGACCAAGACTCACGAATTTCTTGAAAAACCATTGTAGTTAGTTACTATTAATTTGTATTTTGGGGTCGGTCTCTATCATACTCAAAAATAGAAAAATCACAAAATTAAAGAGACAATCATACTTAATAATTACAACAAACTTTATCATTTTCCATCGAAATAAGTTCTAAATGTAATCAAAATAATAATCCATCAAAATCAACATCTAAAAGTGCTCAAAATGACATTCATCCCATCAAAAAAAAGACAAAAGCAAGTTTTAAAAGTAATCAGATAGACTCTTAGATAAAAATAACGGATAGCTGATAGCTTATAGCTGAAAGACATAACTGATAATTGATATCTTATAACGGATAGTTGATAGTTGATGACTTATAGCTGATAAGTTAGTTGAAGTGTTTAGTAAAATTAGCGGTACAACTAACTTATAAATGAAAAATGACATAAAAGGACATCTTTAATTCATAGTAAAAACAACACTTATTTATTAAAAAACTACCTATTTAATATAAAATGCATAAGTTTCAAGTCAAAATTACAACTTTAAATTTCTTAACATGTGCAAATTTGCACATGATAGAAAAACTCAATTTATATTAACCATATTTTTGTGTTTATAGTTTAATGATTTAATACTATTAATTTAATATAATTTTTATGTATTATTATTATCAAAATATAAAGAGTAACGGATATAACATAATTTAAGAGTTATCATTGCACCCAAAAATATATATTTGAACCTGCCATTTTTATGAAATGTAAAAATATATATTTAAATGGAAGGCGATGGAGATGTATGAAGAAAAAAAAAATATAGCACTGAAGGTATATACACCGAAAAAACAACGGAAGGAATAATTATTATTTTTTAAGAACAGAAGGCAATAGGTATACAACAACTGAAGGTCGGTATATCACACTGAAAAAAAATTATTATAAGTTTCCGTCTTTAAAAAACAACGGAATGTATATATATCGCGAAAAAAAGTGTTTCATTAAAAATAAAAAGATCTTTCATATATGCCTATTTAAAACACAATATTTTACTTTATAATATAATGAATGATAAAGGGTCCCTTAAAAAAAAATTATAACGGTAAAAATGAAATTTAGTTAGATTAATAAGGGTAAAATGGAATAAAAGAAGATAAGCTATAAGTTATAAGCTCAAACGCTATTTGTAATAGTGTTTGAAAAATAAACTATAAGCTCTTGAAATAAGCTATCTGCTATAAGATTACAAATTATTAAAAATGGTTCAATAACAAAGTCAAGAACACGACAGCCGCTTCAAAGAGAAAAAACAAGTTTAACCTAGCCCCTCTTTTATCTGTCATCTCTCTTCACAAAACTTGTTGTCGCCGCCTAATAATTCAATCTATTTTCTTAAGATGTAGAGGTCATTTATGGTGGTGCGATGAGCGGCTTGAGCCCTCCGCACCACCTACCTCCAGATCTGTCGATGGTCCTTACGACGGTTTTGGTGGTTCCGACAGTCGACCTCTTGTGGAGTCGTGAAATGTGTTGCGGTTTTGTTTCTCTGGCCGTTCAACATCGATGGCTTGAGTTTGTCTTTTTGGTATATGGTGGTTGATACCAGTTCCGTTTTCTTTTTTGGCGGTGGATGGAGGTTTTGTTTACACGCAACATAAGTGGTGATGGATCGGCCACGAAAGTGGTAATCTGTGTCTCCATATGATCTGTTATGGTTTTGATAGATTTTTTGTTGTGTTGATTTAAGGTGGTTTCCATGGTGGTGCTGATACTGGGTTTTTCAGGGTGGTGCTCGTGGTGATTTTTGGCGGTGATGCTCGTGGTAGCTGGTGTTAGTTTTTGGCGGTGGATGGTGCTGGTTTTTAGTGAGGATTAATGGTGATTTTTTTTTTTGTGGTGATGGTGGTGCTGGTTTTTGTGGTGGTGCTTGTGGTGGTTATGTTTTTTGTGGGTTTTCTCTGTTGCGTTGTTGTTGATGAGTTTTTCAAATACATGTTAGACGGTGTTTCTTGTTTCAAGAATTGGGATATCAGTTCAATGTGGTTTTGTGGAGTGGTATGTGGTTCGGTGGTGATTTTTTGGGTGTTTTCATGTGCTTAATCTCGCTCAACTGCAAAAGAGAAGCAAGGTGCGGTTACACGGGTTTTTGGTAGGTTTGATGGTTCTTTTGGAGGGGTTCCGTAACGGGCTGGCACAAGATCTGCTTCTGCTGTTGCGCAGGTGTTTGGGTGGGACTTCAGTGACTTTGTGTTAGGTGACTTTGGTGACTTTAGTGTATTTTAGAGGAAAGAGAGTGATGATGGAATGATTAAAATAAATTATTTTGATGAGAGAGAATTATTGGTTAGGAGAGAGATAGAGACAAAGACACCGAAGCCAAAGGCACCCAAGTGCTACCCCGGGTGTTTGGACTTTGGTTTTTGGTGATGGCTTTTTGGTTTTGGTGTTTAGTTTTTTTTGGTTTCGAGGGCCTCAATAGAGGGTGTTTTTGGTTTGTTTGTAGAAGTTAGTATTTGATGTATGGGTGTTTGTTTGGATGTTCCGTATATATACGACACAATTTTCCTTTGTATGTTGCTATTTAAGACTCCTAGTCTAACATTCTTTATGCTCACTAGGATTCTTTACGTTTTCTTAAAAAAAAAAAAAAAAAATATCTGCTATAAGCTACAAGCTAGCTTCACAAAACATATAATGACAAGCCATTAATCAAAGTCATGCATCCTGCCACATCCGTGTCTGCCTAATCATCATTCACTTCTAAGTTCCACCACAACAATGTTATCTAGTTCATCATTTGATTAATATTTTGTTCTTCAACCTCCTCGTCTTCAGTAGTAAGCACTGCTGGTTCATTTTTATTTTTTTGTAAGAAGTCCAAAATAGTCAAGGATATTTGTCTTCGAAGTATTTTCCCAAGACCATAACAAATGAGTAACCAAATATATTTATAATATAAATTAAATTAAATACTAGTAGAAATAACATTCTTACGTGCAAAGACATAGTTGCTGGCATTGTCACTAAAACCTTGCAAAGCATTTTCTTCACCAATCTCTTGAACAAATGATTCCAAGAGGTCAAATATCTTCAAGCCGGTCTTTATGTAGCTTGAACCATCAATACCTCTAACAAACATAGCCCCACTTTGAGAATTGACCAATATCTCGGACTTTTGGTCAGTCCATGCATCAGACATGATAATTGAGTTCACTCTAGCTAGTCCCTTTAACATTTTTTTGTGAGTAAGGCACTCTAAGGTTATCGTAACTTGGAGGCTTCAAGTGTTGCTAAAAACTTCCAACAACTTCAACGAGAAACTTAAAATTTTAAGAATTCACAACATCAAAATGTACAATATTCCTATAAAAGAAATGAGCAATGTATTGAAAAATTAACTCGCTTGCATTGTTCACACCAGAATCTTTGAATAAAGTTTTCATTCTAGCCATTGTCAGCGTCTTCTTATAAGATACATACGGATTTTGAAACATAAGTCTATCCACTGGGCATTTAACAGCTCCAGGTTTTTTTTCCTGCCTGGATATTTCCTCCATAACAGCATCTTCTTCTTCATTGTCATTAAGCTCAGACATAAAGGCATCATTAACTGATTGCTTTTTATCATAACTCTCTTTCAATTAGAGTTTTACATCAACTGATATTTATCGTGCAAAAGTTTACTTCTCCCCTTATCCCAACTGATGCCTTTTCACTCTTGTTATTCCTCTAATTGCTTTCTTGCTCTTATCTTTATAAGAATTACACGGTCAACCAGTATCAATGGAGTCACCAGTAAGCTTAAAATAACCATTGTTGTTGGCAATTGGTGTACCACTTGCAAAGCCTGATGATGATGCCATTGCAAACATAACATAGCATGAATAGGGCAAACAAAAAAAACCTAAAAGGAGCAAGAATAAATTATCGAAAAGAGAACATTAATACAAAATGTTGAGAGAAAAACTGAAAACCAAAGCGCAAAAAAAAAATGAAGCACCTTCATTTTTGTTCTTTCTTGTGCTATATTTTTGTTTTTCCTCTCAATTTTTTGTTTTATTATCTTTTTTATAGTTTATTCTTGATCTGTTTAGGTTTAGTTCAATTTGCCCTTGCTCTGTTCTATTTGCAATGGCATCAACCTCTGGCTCTGCAAATGACACACCAATTGTCAACAACAAAGGTTATATTAAACCTAATGGTGACTCCATTGATACTGGCTGGACGTGGAATTCTTATAAAGACAAGAACAAGAGAGCAATTAAAGGAATAACAAATGTGAAAAAGCATCAGTTGGGATTGTAACACCTCCTTTAATTAACTTAAATAAAGTAATTTTCTTTATGATTTTATTTTATTTTATTTTTTTAAATTTCGGCATGATCTATTTTAAAATTTCAGCGTTTGTATGACGTACGTCAAAGTTATACCTGATAGCAGTTGTAATTTTTCATAAACAAGAGCTAAAGAAATACTCTTTCTAGTCTTTTATCATAAACTGCCAGTAGTGGAAATAAAATAACTAGGTACAGCAAAATGAATTTTAAGAAATGTCTAAAAACTTTCAAAATTAAAGGAGGTCTTACATAAAAGAACATCACAGTGTCAAGTCTAAGTTTACATGAAGTTGCGTCATCGCTAAAACCAAATAACCAAGGATTCTCTAATACTATGCACAATAAAAATTAAAATACAACTCAGCATAATAAACATGCAAGTCTAGTTATCAAATCTTCATTCCCATCAAAAGCATGTTGTATCGGCCTCATCACGAGTAAAGTCTTCATCTACTAATATAAACCAAAAAGACAAACCAAAAGAAAAGAGACATGGAGGTAAGATATTGTATCGGTAAAAGTAGAAAGGGGCCACATAAACAAACAACAATATATATACACATAATGATCAACATTTACAAAATAGTATATTTTGTAAGAAGAATAGTTTGACTCGATGCATGCTGACCTCTACACCTAACACTGCTCCATGGAGACTAATGTTGTCAAGGTTTGTCGATATGGCAATCAAGTCGCGCAACTCATAATTAACGAAACCTCAAACGGCAGTAACCATCATGGTACTCCTCGGAATTCTCATTAGAGTGCTCTGCATTGATCTTGAATTAGTTTAGTGGAGTGTCGGAGTAGATATGTTGTCTAGTGGGATTACCGGCAATCAATGTAGCTATTCACTGAGCCATTGGCACATGCCCCACTCATATCTAACCTCCCATGGCCCTCACTTTGCTAATCTCCTAAAAAGCCGATCCAAATCTCAAACGACAACGACTATGATTTGGTTGGAATTGTTGTCCAATGGACAAACAAGGAAACAAAAGTTTCTGAATAGTGTTGTACCAATTTTTAAAAGAATACAGTTTTTAATAATAGAGAAATAAAAACCTTATTTCAAAATATATCGACTCAAAGCAAGAGGATAATTGGTACCGACCTTTAACTCATCTAACCCTTCCGGATCAAAGTCCGGAAACAAATGCACATAACAAACAAGACCCCTAAAGACGTAGACAGTTTGGACTGACTTGCAAGCTATACTTAAAACATATTATAGGTGAGGCAAAATGACGTTAAACGCCCACGAAGATAATGTCCTTGTGATCAGACATCACCGCAATAGTCTAGGTCCGCAATGGACCTAGTACTCAAACAGCACACAGCACACCCAAGCAGTTCAAACAAAAGTCACAATTCATAAACATCACACAAAAGTCACAATTCATAAACATCACAGATTAATACTAAATAACATAATTCATATAAACATGGAAACAAACAAACAATCATTGGCAACACTACACAAATACAATATCATCCCCCACCTGAATACTTTACCGATTACTCATGCACCACGATTACAGAACGTTGACTCCCTTGCTCTGGTTCAAAACGACTCAAAGTTTTCCAAAGTCAAAATTACCGCAGCCAACAAAAGAAGAGCTCACATGTGTGTATCAAAGCACTCCAACGCCAAGCACAACGATAAAAATCACATTAGAGTCCAAAACATAAATTTATAAATTAAAAATAAGATTTATCAAAAAGGCAATGAGGTTTTCATATGCAATTCAATCATTTAAAGTTCAAATATAAAATATGTGCACGGAAAAAGTTTAAAGGAAATAAACTCTAGCTATTTAAAACATCACTTAGATCTAAGACAATTACCAATACTGAAAGTATTTCTTAACAATATATTATGTCCATAAAGCATCATATAACATCATGTACTCAAATTCTCACTTAATCCATGTAGAAACTTAGCATCTAAACCAACCCTCAATTATTCAATCTAATCAAAATTAAAGTAGAACCTTGATATCTTCATCATAACAATTGTTAACTCCTAACTAAGTTATTTTTCTACTAAATCAATGTCACTGATTAGAATCGAAAACACATAAAAAGTCCCTAGCCATATTCCTTTCAATTGATTCAAGCTTATATAAATGCACATCTTAACTTAACTTAACAATTCCGACAAGCATGAAGCCTAAAGTCCATCATGCCATGACTATAGGCAAACCATCATCAACTTAGCGTATCCCTTTATTACTACAAGCCAAACTGCTTCAACTAAGGTTACTAGTAGTCATAGTTTAAACATTAGATTGAATAAAGGGATCTTTAAAGTGACGGCAATACTCCAATTACTAATACTTTAAACATCAGTTAGATCAAAACAAACTTATGAACGCTGATCTTTAAAGTGACGGCAATACTCCAATTAAAATAGAAGGCCAAACTTCCAACTCCCGTTATCAACCCATAAGTCCGAAAATATCTTTGGACCTTTTTCTATACTCAAACAAACATGCCTAAACAAGACATATATTCCAAATCCGAAATTTATATGTTTGTAGCTAAATATAACCCTCATGAACATCTCTTTACAACAACTCACATCTTCAAATTCAAAAGAATATAGTTCCAACCTTATATCAACATAAACAATGATTTTTAAACATATAATAGGATAAAATAAGGCTCAAACAAGAACTAAGGCTAATATATCCATTGAAGCCTTACTAGGAAGCTTAAAATCATCAATTTATCAAAAACAACATGCTGAATTTGTGGCTTTCTTCAAAAATCCGAAAATAAATGTAAAAACTCCAAAAATCTAATTTTGAGAAGAGATAGAAGATGGAACTCACCAAGAGGAAGGTAAAGAAATAAAATGGTTGCAAGTAGCATTTTCCGGCGCGGTGGTTGGCAGCGAAAGTTCTCCGATTCCAAAATAAATATAGGGGGGTTTTGTAGCAGACATCATGGGGAAGAAGAAAATGATATTAGTTTTTGAAATAGAGATTTGTGGTGGCCGGAAAGTAAGAGAGAGCGTGGAAATTGAGATTTTGAAATGTCATCGATATAGAAAACAAATGGGTTCTTTTTGAAGAGGAAGAAGAGAGGGTTTCAACGGTGGTGCTACAGCCCTTCAAAGATGGTGGAACGGTGGTGTTGGTGGTAAGCATGGGAGGAGAAGAAAATTCTCCCTCTGTTACGTGAGAGAGAGACAAACATGCTTCCTCCTCGGCCGCGTCTGCTTATGCCGGTGCGCCTCTGCTGCACAAGTAACATACCTCACATCCACTTGAATGGATCCTCGTTGAGTTTAGAAGTTAAACAAGTATGACTATCCCATAGACGTCATAGTATTTCATTTCATCTATGTGGACTACAAATCAAACAAGTACTGTTTTGTGTTGCGTTAGATTGGAGTTAAGAAAGATAGAGTGAATTTATTTACCAGTGATACTTTTTATAGTCAAATTCAAATATACAGGAGCCGTGGGTTGACATGTTCATTTTTGGTAATAATAATAATACGAGTTTGATCACTTTGATCATGCAACTTCATTGTGATAACCTCACCCTTTGGACCTCATATTTTGTAAACAAAACATAGACTATTCTTATCTTTATGCGCACTAATTTTCTTTCAATCTCCTTTACTTGTTTGAAGAATCATGTACCAACTAGATATAAACTTGTGACTCAAACACATTTTATACTTACTATGCAGATCGCCAAAAGGTGTATGTATGATAAACTGTTAGGGGATGCTTTAATCTATAAGGTAAAAAGAAAGATATATTTAATGCCATGGATTTATTAACTTTTTATAAGATTGTGCTCGAACAATGGCATTTGATTATTTAATTTAATTGCTATTTGATTATTGAATCAATTGATGTTAGGAATAATATGAATGACGATTTTGTTGGTTATGATCACGACACTCTGCATTCGCAATTGTGCAGCATTGTGATCTTTACTTATCTCCAAATATTTATTTAGTGTAAAACTACGAGCAAGTGTGGAAAGCATCAAGTTCATGTTAGATCCAAGGAGTCTACATCACATGATATGAATCCCTGGCAAAATGCGTACGAATGGTTTTTTTATAAAAAAAAATGTTTCTAAATTGTTTCAAAAATCAAAATATTAAAATTTAATAATTAAAATAATTTTAAAAACGTTTTTAAATTGTTTATTTTTTATTTCTTTGTTTTAAAATTGTTTTTATTTCATACCCTAAAAAAAAAATTCGAAAAATTCAGCCATTAATTAACATCATTCTAAAAAACCTATTTTACGTATCGATCACACTAAGTCACCAAACATAAAACAAAACACAACAGAAACATTTGGCACACAAAAAGTATAGTACCCTTGAGATAGATTACAGCAACGAAATCAACAAATTATGAATACCTAAAAATTGAAAAAATTGGAATCCATAAAAATATATGTTATTAGATAAGTGATTTAATCATCGATTCTTCGGTAAGTTCACCTTCGTCTCACCTTTTCGATTTATAGTTGAAGAAGAATTGCATGTTCGTATGTTATGGCTCCGAGTAGAACGTAGCTATTTTGGATTAAAAATAGAAATCAAAGATGTCTCTCTGTCTATAACAAAATAAAAACGAAAAAATTGAAGAAAGGAAGAAGAGAAAGGTCTAGGTGTTCATACCGTGATGGCGGAGAAAAATAGATGAAGATGAAATTGTTCAAATCACGAAATCATTCGGATGAGTTGAAAGCTTAGGTGATAAGGAGTTCAAATCTGGTCTTTGTTTGCTCGATCGGTTTTCGTGGTGGCCGGAAACCGTGTCGGACAGAGGTGAGTGGGTGAAGGTTTTGAGGAAGAAGAAAGGATGGGCACGGGTTCTGCTTCTTTTTCCTTTGGAGAGAAATATAAAAAAATAAAGAAATGATATTTGGGTGAGGTTAACGTAGCAAGAGGCAAAAAGTAAGTGGACCTTTTCAATTTGCCAGGGGTTATGGCAGGTTGCTCCTGTCAAATGCAAACCAGGGGTTACGAGAGGGGCTTGCTCCTGACAAATTTACCAAGGTTTCTTGCCCCTGGTAAATATTTCTGGCTAAATGCATGATTTCTTGTAGTGACAATTATTTTTAGGTGTAAACATTTGATCTATTATTTGTCAAATGTTTCAATTTAGGTCATTGTGATCATTTTAATAGTCTCATCCTACCTATGAGTTTGTTTAAACACTTATTTTACGTTAAAGCTTTTAAAAATAAAATTTGTCCTACTTCTAAAAAAACCTTTTTTTTTGAAGGATTCTATAAAAAAAAAACCCTATTGACTAATAAATAACGTGATTTTATGTTAAAACTTTATTTTACTTTATCATTTACTTTCTAGGAAACAATTTTTTTAATAAATAAAATTATTATTTTTTATTAATAGCGTAATCAACCCTGCTTAGTTGTTGTTGTATTATTATTACTGGCATGCATACGTGTCAATCTGCTTTTTCATTCATTGTGCATATATAATTTTTTATTCTTGGTGTAAGTCTCAAATATAAGAAAGAAAAAAAAAATTAGGTTCATTGAATAATTAACGTATCTCATTAACTACTCAATGAATCTAAAAAAAAAACCTTTTCTTATATTTGAGACTGGAAGGAATGAGTATAATTTATGTTTTGTATAACGTCTGGGTTAATTTACATTGGACTCATAAATAAATAAATAAAATGTGAATACTATTTGTTACAAACAGTGGCAGATTTCGCGTTGCAGGTTTTCATCAATGGGGAGCAAGAGTAATTTTTTGAGGGAGCAATTTCTTTAGTGGATATATTATTTCTCACAATAATTATTCATAATAACATTGTAGGTATAGTGGTATATATTATTGGATTTTACGTCGTTATTGTGTATTTTTATAGTATTTTTAGTTAAAATAATATAGTTGAAAAGCTAAAAAGGGCAAAACAAGAATCAAACTCAAGTTCCCCACGAGCATCCCCGGTTGTCGAATTTGTCATTGACGAACATCCCAGTTATACACACGAGCATTCGTAACGTGAACAAATATATAAGTAAAAAGTCAGTAACTACAACTAATTTATATCAAGATGATTTCTAGATATTTAGGTCATATATACTTTGGTTATAAGCTAACATATACATGCACAATAAAGAGATATGTGATTAATTGATAAGAAAGTGGAAGAGTCGAAAATGTTAGGGGAGGAAATCAGTGTGTAATGTATGCATTTGCTTACTAAGAATAATCGATTTAAGGATGTGACTACCACTGTATACAATCTTTCATTATTTTTTTTTCTGGATTTAGCCCAGTAAAAAATCAGCGATTGATATTTTAACATTTTCATGATTTGTTAACACACTTGGGTTGGCCTAGTGTATTGGCTTGGATTTTGGGAGTGTGCTCTTTTTCAAGGTCTCAAGTTTATCTGGTGCCAATTTGAAGGGGTTAGTTTAGCTTCTTCAACAAAAAAAAAACGTTTTCATGATTTGTTATTGATGTAGGAGGGTTTCCTTAGTAATTTTATAGTATTTTTATTTTAGCCCAATTTTAATAATTTTAATTTTATTTTCTATTTTAGATTTCGGTTCATTAGAGTTTTGTTATTTCCCTATTTAAGTTTACCGATTGTAACATAAGAGGAAATTTTTATTCATTCAATAATACTCCCTATGTTGCCAATTATAAGCAAATTTGACTTTTTAGGTTCATTCAATTAATGATGTATGTGGTTCATATTATAGACCACATACATCATTAATTGAATGAAATTTGTTTATAATTGGTAAATGAGTGAGTATTTTAGAGAGTTTTCTCAATTTCTAGTGGATTCCATAACCCTATTTTCACAAGTTTGTCGCTTGCAAACTTGTTTCTTCTCAGTCTAGGTGTAGCGCTTGCTAGCCTCCCCTTCCGACTGCGTCAGTTGAATTAGAGCAGGTTTCTCATGTTCTTTTTGGAACGTGATCAGCCATGGGAGATCAACCGGTGAAGAGAGCAGAGTTTGCCGACATAACCGCGACTCTTACCACGACCATCAATGCTTTGACTGCAACATTAGCAACGTTAACAACACAGCTGAATAACAGCACCAACAACAGCAATAACAAAACAACATCAAGAAAAAAAAAATCAAAATAGGATGACCAATCAGGGTTGCACGAGGTGGAACTAATCAAATTATTGAGGAGACGTGGCAAATTTTGAATACATTGATAAAGTTATTGAGGAGACGTGGCAAATTTTGAATACATTGATAAAGTTGAGGCTGGAAAAGAAAAAAAACAGAAATAGAGAATAAATATCAGGTGAACAGTTCAGAAGGAAGAAAAAAAATTATTAGGAGTCACAACCTAATTGAGCATTCCAGTAGTTTTTTTTTTCTTCTTCTGGACTGCTCACAGAAAATTTATTCTCTATTTCTGTTTTCTCTTATGCAGCATCAACTTTATCAATGTACTCAAGATTTGCCACAACAGTCTCCACAATAATTTGATTAGTTCCACCACGTGGAACCCTAATTGGTTCACATCTTCTGTTTTGATTTTTTTCTACTGTTGTTGTTGTAGTTGGCGTTGTTATTCAGCTATGTTGTTAACATCGTCAATGTTGTAGTCAAAGCATTGAATGAATAAAAGTTGTCTCTTAGACTACAAATGTTAAGCTTAAATAGAGAAATAACAAAACCTAATGGACCGAAAAATCTAAAATAGAAAATAAATCAGCAATTATTAAAATTGTGCTAAAATAAAAATACTATAAAATTAGTAAGAAAACCCTCCTGCACATGGAAAATTTAGAGAGTATAGAACATCATTCCAAAATGATGTCATGAGAACTAGAGCATATGCCCTTTACCCCTTAGCCTCTTTTCCTTGTCTGAGGAAGGTTTTTGCAACCTTGTAACCCCACTTCTAATCAATTCAGCTTCTCCAGTATGTGATCTCATTGTGTTAACGGCCATGGTATTGGTATGGTTGTAGATGAACCCAAAAATATATTGCGTTTTTGTTATGGTCCTATTAACGGTAGGCAATTTTCCAATATCCTCAAACGTTAAATCCAAACAATGGGTGGCACATGGAGTCCAACATAGTCTACAATATTTATCTTATGCGTAGAACAAATGAACTAGATGAGTAACCAATTACATTTATCACATGAATACAATTATATATTAATAGAAATAACATTCTTACCTGCTATAAGACATAGTTTCTGCCACTGTCAGTAACAACTTGCACTGCATTTTCTTCACAAATCTCTTGAATAAATGAGTCCAAGAGGTCAATTATCTTCAAGCCAGTCTTCATGTAGCCTGAATTTCGAATATTTCAGTAAGAGTTTTACATCAGCATGTATTTTCTTGCAAGATTTTACTTCTCTCCTTATCCCCAACTAATGCTTTTTCGCTCTTGTTATTCCTCTCATTGGAGGGTGTTAACCAAAATCACAAACAATTGGTCCTCTGTTCTTGTCTTTATAACGATTCCAGTGCCAACCAATATCAATGGAATCACCACTAAGACAAGAATAAAAAAACAATTGTTTGTGATTTTTGTGAACACCCTTCAACGGCAGGAACAACAAGAGCAAAAAAGCATCGATTAGGGATAAGTGGGGAAAATCTTTCACGAAAATACCGGCTGATCTAAAACTCTAACTCGAAGAGAGTTATGATGAAAAGGAGCTAGAGCTCACAAAGAACCATTAACATGATTATAACCACCTAGTTTATGAACTCTCAATATTTAGAACTATTAAATTCACAACATCAATATGGTCTCAAAATTAAATTTAATAAAACACAAAATAAAACAAATTCATATTTAGATATTAAACAACTCACCCAAGGTCAAGATCGGATAAAGACATACCATCATGATGGATTTGATGCATTAATATAGAGACATTTCCTTCTCATCGCTCATGCGTTTGGGCTTACAACTTGATCTTCAATCAAATAAACACGATCCACAAACACGTGAAGAGATTACATATTTGCCTAACCCTCATTGCTAGAAAAATAAGCAAGGATGTGAGTAGAACAATACCAAAAAATGAGCAAGGATCTAAATAGGACATAATTGCGAATGACCAAAATCTCAAAAGTAAACTAGATCGATGAAAATTTTAAAAGGGGAATCACGAACGAACAAAAATCAAATAGAATCGTGAGTGACTGATTAAGGGCTCGACGATTTAAAATTACATGAGAAGTCAAAGCATGCATCTAACCAAATCATAGAGAAAGTGTAAGAACGATTTGTGAATCTAAGGGTTAGGTTAGCCTATTAGCGGCTTAGGTCTTCTTCCGTGTTGATCGTGAACTTTGAAGGAAGGCGGCCGTTTTATAGAATTGGCATGACCTAATTGTGCTTGAGAAAAAAGAATGGGTCGGGTAGTACTTTTATTATATAATAATATATAAAGTCGGTCGTGTTGAAATGGGCCTGTATATGGTTAAAGATTGGGCTAATCAACCAGATATAATGACCAAACAGTTCTAATAATTACAATGCAACTCCTTCACTTGTGCAGTTGTGATCCCAAAAGTTTGGCGTAGTTTCTGTATCCGGCCTGTATATTTGAAAAATTCAAATGAGGAACCCGTGAACCCAGTTTCAAAATGATAATAGTAAAAATTAGGCAAAATTACAATTTTAGTCTCTTAACTTAATTTTAGGTAACAATTTTGTCATTTATCTTTTTTTCATTTCAATTTTGTCCTTTTGGTTCATTTGCATATGAATTTTCAAGTTTCAAATTCATGGTTTTATTTTCTTATAACATTTCAATCTTCAAATTTATGGTTTTCATCTAGGTTTACATAAGAATATTAGATTTGATGCTTAAAAATTCATATGAAAATGGACCAAAATAACAAAATTGAAATAAATAAAAAATAAAGATCCAAATTATTACCTAAAATTAAGTTAAGGGACTAAAAATGCAAAAACAGACGGGAACACACTATATGCTTTATCGCTGAACTTCTAATATAACATAATAAATGAAGACCAAAATTGAATCACCACCCTATATGCTTTATCGCTGAACTTCTAATATAACATAATAAATGAAGATGTTGATAAAAACTACCTTTTGCCATGTGACTAAAGTACTTTGTCTTCGTTTGTCAACAAAGAAAACTTTGATAAAAAATGACCTATATAATAAAAATACTACCTGACCGGGTAGAATTTTAAATAGGGCGACCAAGAAATTGGTTTTTGAAAATGAGGTATCAAAAGTTAACAAGATTGAAAATAGGAGGATCAAAATTGCATTTAAACTTTTAATTTAACTACACTGATTAGTGCTTCTCTCAGGTTTGATTGATTCTCTCTGATGTCAATTTCGGTTGACTAGTTTAAACAAAGTTTTGCGGAGCCCCGCAAATGAACGGTGAAATTGGGTCTTCAGATTAGTCTGTCTTTAGGCTGGATTCTAAACAAAAATTATATGGAAGTGTAAGGCGTTTAATGAATACCAAGAATGAAAGATGCAGTGTTTTAAATAGAACGCATATCGAAGATGATGAACTCACATAACCCGTTTGTGTTCTGTTCCTGAACGAACAAGAAGACATTGATTTTGTTATTGTTGCATCCTTATGTCAAGGGATGTCAACTGAATTGTACTTTGTAAATTAGCATCCTCGACTAAATCATACTTTATATTATTATTTTTTAATATATATTTATATATAAAGGTGTGTTATTTGAACAACCATTTGAGTGACAACTTCAACCACTAATTTACAAAGGAAAGTAGATAGTGACACGGAAATCAAAGTAATAGAGAGAAAGTAAAATAATAATGTGAGTATAAGAGATAAAGTTGTCACATAGGTTGTCAAAATATCATTTCTCTTATATATAAGCAATTTGAAATTTTCCCTCAACAAAAAAAACAATTTGAAATTTATCGTTCAAGACATCAATTGGAAACACCATAAGATAGAAAAAAAAAATTGGAATGATCAATTTTGAAATTTATAAATGGCTAATTCTTTTTAATATAAAAGTAGAAAAAAAAATCTATTTTTAAATAATAAGTTAGATTAACTCTATTTTTGTTTCAAAAGGTCATTATAGTAATTTACTTTTCTAGCGTAAAACGAATCACCATGTTGTAAACTTTTTTAAAAAATTCGTACTTTTTAAAGAAATAAATTAATTTTAACTACTATCTTGGGTCAAAATCCAGGATGTGTGTGTAACAACAAGAGTGCGTTTTTTTTTTCTCTCAAGAAAAAACAAGAGTGCGTTTTTCTTAAGTTATGACATTATAAAATATGGAAAAACTAATTACTATTACTAATGCTAGTATAAAATCATTATAATTCTCATACATACTTGTCATGCCCTCTTAGTGGAACTTGAAACATAAACACTAGTAGTGCTTTCAATTGCTTATTTTCTCAAAAAAAAACCAAATTCATCCAAACTGCATTTGTTTAGTTTGTTTTCGATTTATTTTTATAAGTCAACTGAACCAAATTGAACTGCATGTTTTTTTTCTTCTTCCTCTTATGTGACTTTTAACCTCAAAATCAAAGCAAACTCCAATTCGAACACCACTGGTTAAAAACAATGTAACTTCACACGTTTCCTATCATGATTATATAATATACTTAATTAATTTACTATATAGCTTCGTTGTTAAGAATGATTCTTGTCTTCTTGTCTTAAAAAAAATGATTGTTGTTAATCCCTATCTGCATAATCAGAGAATTTTTGGGAGAGTAGATTATCTCAGGTTAGTTGGTTTTGTATAGTGTCGTTTGAAGAGAAAGATATATAAAGTCCTACATATATTTGAAGTGTAGGTGTTTCTGTCAGTTTGTGGAGCCCTATTTCATGTCTCTGTCTATTTTTCTTTAAGATCATATGACGGGAATCTATTATTTGATTTCTTTTACCTCAAAAAAGTATATGTTTAAGATGTTTCTTAGTTAATAGAAAACATTATTTATTTCTCCAAGTGAAGAAAGCGTATGTACTATACAAATTTATTTTTATCCTTGGATTAGCACGTGCATTTGGTTGTACACGAGAATTGATTTTGGTTAAAAGTGAGTTGAATTTAAAGTAATTTATGTTTGGATATATTCAAAACAGAAGTGATTTTTATGGAAACTAGTGTTTGGATATTTTGTATTAGAATTGCTTTTAGATGTGTGAAAGACCAAAATGGGTTTAAACATGTGTGTGAAAAGGAGAGTTAACACACCGTATGTGAAAAGACAATTAAATTAAGGAAAATGTTAACCGGTGCCCCGTGACACTAGTTAAAGAGACTAATATAAAAATTTTCCATTGAAAAATGATGAAAAGTGGAATATTTAACTTTATGAAAGTATATAGTTGTTTTTAATGGAAATTTTTTTATTTTTAACTTTCTTAACCGGCACTGGTTAACATGACTCTTAAATTAAAGGGCAAAAAAGAGAAATTGATTGAAGTCAAACCCACTATGAGAATTGATTTCAAGAAGCTATGAAATGGAGCTTCATCCAAAATTGATTCTCAAAAGCAAAATGTATGCTGGCAGCAAAAAGATGAAGGGAACCAAACACAATAAAATTTATTTTGAAGAAATAAACTCACGTTTTGGCTATCTCACGGGGCAACCAAACATTAACTAAATCTTACTATTTTTTATTTTTTTTACAAAACTAAATCCTACTATTGTCAAGTGAAACATGGTGGAACTTGTTGATTCAATAGAAAGAAAAAACAGTCTGTACTTGGTGTAAGACTATTTTTCTTTTAAATACCATAGAATATGTCTTTTTTTTTTTTTTTGAGGGAAGAATATGTCTTGTTATTATATGTTAATTTCGCTTTTACATCTTTATTTTCTCATTACAACAATGAAGAACACACGAGGATCTAATACAAAAGTACAGGATAGAAATGCTTAATTTGATTTCAATTATTGTAGTTTCCTTTTAATTTTACTTTGCTGAGTTATCACCGTACAATTTTACTACTTCAAAGCAATTACAAGAGAATGGCCATAGAAAACATAATAGTACAGGAAAAGAATAAGGGAAGTAATTATTGGTCCTCCATTAGGTAAATTAATGGAGAATATTTTTTTGGAGATGGAAACATTTTGAGAAACGCATGAACCAATGAATGGACAACACTGTTTTATTTTTTAGTTTATTATTCAAACTTTTCTTATCTTTCATCAAGTGGCTGTGATAGTAACATTTGTGTTTAAAGTTGGTGACACGAGTTTCATTAAGAAAATGAAGATTGATTAGAATTGTGGCCATTTGCCTTTTGTCGAAAATTATCATACTTTGGTGTTAGTGATGGATGTGGACGCATAAAACAATGACCTGTTTCAATTTATTTAAAGTGCGTGTGTGTGTTATTTTCATCTTCCGCTCTCATTCACAATGTAAGAAGAAGATTTAACATCAACAACCGCATGGGAATGTATTAAACTATAGCTTGGTCACACTTTTAAATGTTGAAATGAATGTGCTGTTGAAATATTGCTAATGTAACAAAACTTAGTCCAAACCCTAAAAAAATAAATTGTAATTTCACTCATGTAAAAGAGAGTATTAGGTGGGGTCGTGATGTCACCTTGTCACATTTGTGTGTGGCGGTAGAAAATGTGTGTGATATTTATGGTGGTCCACATATCACCACCCGATATTAATGATTAGAAAATACAAACAGTAAAATTCAATGGTTATAAATTGTGTTTCCACGTAACTCCAAAAGAAAGTCACGTATGAACAAATTTCCGAGGTATGCATGAAAGTGTAAGTCTGTAACCAAGTTTGAGTATGGTGAATAGTGTATATACCTCTGTTGAAAGCAATGAAACTCATGCACTCGTGTGCCTTAATTGACTCACAGCCACGGGAAGGAAAGTAAGAAAGCGACCTATAGTATTTATTTATAGACCATATATGCTTGTGGGCAAGGGTGTGTGACTCATCAAGCAAAGCATCTTAGATAATCATGCCCACATTCTTAATTTTGTTTTCTCCCTTTGTAGTAGAATCCTCCTTTTCTTTACTATTTAGAGACCAAACTATAAAGAATGAATTCTCTAACTATCCTCTCTTTTTTTTAATTAAGAATTATCTAACTATACTATTTGGTGACTTTAGGGTAGACCGTACATATTAATAATTAAAATAAATTATTTAAATTAATAAAAAAAGTTAAGTTAAGAGAGACCGTAAAAATTAGACAATCTCAACTCCAAATTATATCGATATAACACCGGTTAATAACTTAACAAACCAATTGTTGGATTAAAGGGTTTTATCTTATAAATCATTATTTAAATTTTGAAATAAATCTATATTGTTTGATGAAAACATGGTAATTACACGTCAATGATGATACACCTAAATACTATCATGCTCCTTCCGTCCCAAATTAACAGAGTTATTTGTTCATTTCACTCCTATTAAGAAAAAATATAAATGAAGGAGAGAGAAAAATTGTTTTAAGTGTTTTTGTTAAGTATTGGTGTATTTTCCACTATCATAAATCCAAAGTGGAATATATTGAATTAGGAGTGACGAAAAATAATATTAATTAGAGTTATAAAAGAAAAAATGTAATTAATATTATATTAAAAAGTGATATAACTCAGTTATTTTAAGACACTTTTTTTTTCTTTAAATGATTTAGTTATTATAGAACAGAGAAGTATTAAAGATACATGCGACTTGACAATTTAACATTTTTACACATGTTTTATGTTTGCAGCTCTACTGACCGAAACAATTATTTTTTCGAAGAATCTGAAGTTGTAATTCACACATGATTAATGAAAACAAAAATACCATGAGATGGGAGAAAAGAGGTCAAATATGGGGCACCACATACACCCATCAATGGGAAGAACATTTCATTTAACAAACATACAATCAAGTAAACCAATCCATTTTTGCAATATGTCTTTTATCTTTATCATTCCTTAATTTAATAGGCCACAAAAAAACTGGTTGTACATTTGTACATGATACTTAATGGTCTATTTGGTGCACATGATATGATAGAGATAGAATATGATTTTTTTTTTAAAAGAAAAGATAGGATATGATACGAAACTCGGTAAAGATAGGAGATGATATAGACATGATAAACATTTATCATATCACATGTTTGATGCACACATGATAACAAACATAATGTCATATACACCTTTCGGTCACTATTATAAACAAAAATCAACATTTTAGATTCATTCATTAAATGATGTATGTAGTTTATAATAATGAC
>Ga0315914_1004331_pt1 | contig 21248 bp, 13 predicted proteins | sample MpolenodulesMG_FD_203920 | JGI IMG/M metagenome (GOLD analysis project Ga0315914, IMG submission 203920) | Medicago polymorpha root nodule microbial communities from Los Angeles, California, United States - elongated nodules | ecosystem: Host-associated > Plants > Roots > Nodule | place: USA...
AATAATAATAATAATAATAATAATAATAATAATAATAATAATAATAATAATAATAATAATAATAATAATAATAATAATAATAATAATAATAATGATAATGATGATGATGATGATGATGATGCATTTATAATATAGTCCTCAAAACCATCCTTTAAGTTATATTATTTCTTAAATAGTTACTATATGACTTATTCATTTAAGGTATTCATTTTCATTTACAATTTATAAAGTCCAAAGAAAAATTTAAAGTATCTTTTCATTATGCAAGCTTTACAAGAAGAAAATATTTACATTAAGGTTACAAGTCAAGCATCAGGGGATTCATGAGTCAATAGAATGTTTCAAAGGAAAAAGGGCAATGAAATTTTGTTTTTTTTTTTTGTACAAGCCCATATATTTTCCCAATATCTCACATTCCATAGGGTTTTACTTTTTAGGAAATGTTACTAGGAGTATGATAATTTATTAAACTTAGATTTGATTCACCAGATGACCTTTCAATTATCCCTTTACCCATACAAAAACAGTAATACAAATTATATGTCCTAGATGTTAAAACAAAATTGTTTCAAGCAAGAAGTAGAATGATGTTTTACGTAAAGAAAGAAAAATAAAAGAAAAGTAATATTTTGTAGATAAAAAAAAAACAAGATAAGAAACCCCCTTCATGCTTGAATTGGACATTTTACTCAATGTTTAGAGCATAGAAAATGAAATAGGAAGGCCTAAAGAAATCTCACAAAATTATTGTTGAAGAACCTTGTCTGTTGTTCTTTGATTCATGATTTCTCATACAAGGATCATAACTTGTCCTTCATGTATTGATTCATCATGAAGCTTGGTTTGAGTGGTTTAGGGTTTTAATTTTTGGTTTGTTATTGAAGGATTGTATGGATGTGGGTTAGTAGGCTATGTTTGAAGGTGGGGAACGATGTTTTTCAAGTGTTTTAGCTTCCTTTCCCGATTTTTTCTTATGAATTCTATCTTTACTTAAACGTCAAAGACCTAAAAAATACTTTATTAGCAAATAAAGTGTGACTTGCCTCCCACGAAACACTTGTTTAAGGTATTAAGCTTGACGTATTATTTTACCTTAGAGTTTTATGGTGGGACATTAGGGAAAAGGTATCCCTTTCTTTTAAAACTTCATCTTTTCATAACCTTCTTCATCTGCGTGTTTCAATCTGGAACTTTACACCTTAGATACCCCAACGATGTCATTCCAAAGTTCTATCTTATTGTACTTGCAAATTCTATTGACCTTGAAGGGTCTATACCACTTCCTTTTGGTCTTAGCCTTCCTAAAGAGTAAGTTTAGGGTCCTTAATATTACTAGGACCTCTATTTACAATTCTCTTCTATATAGGATCTTACCCATTGCTATAGAAAGATAGTCATTTAGGGAGGTATTATCCCCCCAAATGGTTCGTCTGTATCTTTACTAGGTTCTTCTTTCGTTTGTGAGGGGCTTGATTCGCTTGTTGTAATGCAATCCAGAAAGTTGAACTGCTTTGGATGCTTTCTTTAAAGTTAGCCCTTTTCTTCATAGCACAAATGTTTCTCCAGCAGACATCATCATGCTATATTTACACCTTTTCGAGTCCTTGTTTTATTGTCTTAGGGTGTGTTTGGATTGAGGGTTTAGGAGGGGAAGGGAAAGGAGAGTTTACTTTTCATTTTAAGATTACAGATTATATAACATGTTTTTCTAAAATAAATTAAGTGTAATTGAATTATTATATAATCGTTTATTATATTAATATGCTAACTTTTGAAAAAACACTGCATAGTATCTGTAATTTAAAAATGAAAAATAAACCTTCCCCTCCTAAACCCTCCATCCAAACACACCCTTAAATCTTTTACTTACCTTGAATATTTTCTTTCAAAAGCTCAGGTGAAGGTGGAAATTGAGACACGACCTCTAAGAAGGGTCTATTAGCATTTAGTTTCTTTAAAAGTTAGAAGAAAGTCACAAAATCTTCAACTACTTTTGTTATATCATCTGAAATGTTCTTCTCTTTTTACTTTCTCTCGTTTTTGTTGTGAAATTATCTCTCTTATTCCCCACCAATTCTTCTAAACTTTACCCTTCTTTTATAGAAATGACATTTATACTTTTTATGGGATTAGGTTTAGGACTCCTTTGGGGTAGAATATTATCTATTTTCTAGACTTTTAATCGATTCACAAATTGATAGCTTTTTTTTTCAATTCTCTTTGAACATAGTTTGTGTACCAATGAATTATTTTAAAAAAAGCTTCAAAATTTGGTTCTTGTGAAAAATCAGAAGTGTTTTAGCCTTGACATTTTCTTATGATTAGCCAATTGTGGAGGAAGTTGTTTTTGAAAGGTAAAAAAGGGCTAAAATGTAAGCGTCCTCCAATTAGGATTCCAAAATCAAAATGACAATTCACATCAAACTTTTCAAAAGGTAAAATGTGATAACTCAGTATTTCACATGTTTTAGTTATGTTTTATTTAATAAATTAACATTATTATTTAAGTTTTATTTTCATTTTACTGCATTTTCTATTGTCTTGAATAAAGAGGTAATGTGTGGTAACCCCTAAGGTTGTTTTTGGATTGAGGGTTTAGGAGAGGAAGGAAGAGGGGGGCTCAATTTTATTTTTTAAATTACGAAAAATGTAAAAGGTTTTTTAAAAATAAATTAAGTGTTTTTGAAGTATTATTCGATCATTTATCATGTTGTTAATTCAATTTTCTAAAAATCATTTTATAATGTCCCTAATTTAAAAATGAAAATCAAACCCTCCCCTCCCCTCCCCTTCTAAACCTTCCATCCAAATACACCCTTAAAATATTGAAGCCTTCTTGACCAACTCAAGATTTAGGGCAATGAAGACCCTTTTTAATGGTAAGGAAGTGGATATTAACTCAGATTTTATGGCATTTAATTTCAAAACTGTCACCAAAGGAAGTCTAGACAAAAGGTTCAAAGCATGAGAATAGCCTAAGAACTTTTGGGATGAAATGGATAATAGGGCTTAACAGGTCGAGCAGACATGGAAACTATAAGAATAGGGAGCCGCCTTGTTTTATTACTAGAAATAGATAAATTGACATGGTAGAGATTATATCATCCGTAGGCTTGTTTTCCAAAGGAAAAGTAAAGGAATAGGATTTGGAAGTTATGTTGTAATAATGAACTCTAATGACTCCAAGGCATTTTAAATCATTTGCATATTTTAAATTAAGATTCAATCTTTAATATATCATTCATCTAAAAAAAATTGAAAAATACTTTTCAATTTCATAACTTGGGAGAAAAAGGTAGTCTTGAATTTGACAAGTCCATGTGGATCCTATACTCTTCTTATTATGACGACAACCCTGTACACTAGCGGGCGTGTCAAGTTTTTGACGTTGTCATTGAGACACTTTAAAAATTCATAATGTCACAAGTGATGTCATACGACTTAAACTGTTCCATTTTTCATTAAGGGATATAGCAATAGAGCTAAGAAAAGCTTTCATGTCTAAGTACTTTCCCCCTTCCGAATATGCTTCAATGATAAATTAAATACAAGTTTTTAACCATAAAAAAGGGAGTCTTTGTACGAAACTTAGGAACATTTTAAAGAAATGCTCTAATTGTGCATACATTCTATAATGGGCTGACTTGCACAACAAGAATGATCGTAGATGTATAAGTTGGGGGAGCACTAATGAATAAAAGTTTAAAGGAAGCATAAGCGCTAATAAAAGAAATGACGATGAATCACTATCAATCGGAGAATGATAGAGCAACACCCCTCAAAAAAAGAAAGGTATGATGTTGATGCTTTAGTTTTAATTTCTACAAAAATTGAATCTATATCTAAGCAATTTGAGAAAAATAATGGTGTTTCCCCTGGTTAACAAACTTGTGAACTTTGTGAAATCAAAGGTCATAATTATATGCTTTTGATTGGCATTACTCAGAAGGGAATCCTAGTCAAGAAATGATTAATCATGTTAACCAAATGGGTAATCCTTACAATACCTATAACATGAGATTGAGAGATCAGACAGACTTTTCTTATAGGAACCAAAACCCCACACAACCGGCTAGACCTCTCGCTATCAAAAGGAATCAACCAACCACCAAAATTGGCTTAGTTGCTTTGGTTTTTCTTACCACTATTTACCTTCTAAACTCTTGTAAACTTTGCATTTCAATTAAGTTATTATTTTTCCTTTACTTGTTTTCTTTATTTGAGTAGTCTTCTTCGTCTTGGGATCATGGAAAGTAGCCTCGTGACAAGCTTTTCATAATCCCATTCTTTTCTTTTGTTAAGATGACTCAACAACCTAATATAGCCTTATTAGGCAACTACTAATAAACAAATAGTGAAGTTTATTTGTTGCAGATATAAGGTTAGACAAAAGGTTCGAGGCATGAGAGTAAACTAGGAACTTTTGGGATGAAATGGGTAATCACATTTAACGGGTCGAATTGACATGGAGACCATGAGAAAAGGGAGCCATGTTGGCGAGGCACTTCTTTTCTTACTAGAAATAGATTAATTTATATGTCATAGATATATTATCCATAGGCTTGTTTTCCCAAGGAAAAATAAAAGAAAGGAATAAGATTTAGAAGGTTTTTAGTAACAATGAACTCTATTGATTATGAGGCGTTTTAAATATATTCTCAACCAATCTTTAATCATTCATTTTACAAAATTCAAAAATACCTTTCAAATATAAGAATAAAAGGTAGCCTAGAGATTCATAACTATATGTGGATACAACAATCTCGTACATTTTCGAGTGTGTCAAAGTTTCGTGAGAATGAATATTTACATTTGTCTCATAAGGTTTGTGAAATAAAGGTCAAAAATAGATAAGCTACTCAATAAATCAAGTCCCCAACAACGACGCCTAAAGCTTGATATGTTCACAAGTTCACGAGTTTATCGTCATAGTACAAAATTGATCCACAGGGACGTGATTCTCAAGGTTGGTTTTCCCAAGTGTTTAGCGAGAAGTAATTTTGTATATTTGAGAATTTTGATGATTGATTTTTTGGAAAAATGCAATTTAATTAAAATGTCCTATAATTATTAGAGTTTGTTACAACAACGAACAATACAAATCCCAACACTTTCTAATACTATGGAAGATCAAATCTTTGGAGACAGGTAACTCCAAAGTAAGTAACTTTGTCCTCGCTCACGGTATAAAGGTGTGTTTTACTCTGTTTTACCTACCCTATTCTTATGGTTGCTATGTTGTTAAGATCTGTGCCCTATAAGTCATCACACCCCAAGGACCTTGTGTAATGGTGACATTTGAAGTGTTAGGATTTGATTTTTCACTACCATAATATCATGCTTGGTTAATAAGACTTCAACTGTTTAAATTATTCAATCATATTTCAAACATTTCTTCATATTATTAATATTTAACCTATTTATCCAAAGAAAAGCAAAAATTAAGATACTTCTAAAAACTAAGAAAAATACTAAATTATTAAATAAAACTTAATATAAAATTAGCAAAAGCAAAAATATCATGTTATCAAGGGTTTTGGAAAAAAGGATGAGAAAGTTGTTGAAAAATCCCCAAAAACCTTGTCAAGTTGATGTTTCAATGATAACAAACTTAATTGAACATAGAAATCAAAATGATTATGATATGTGTTGTTTTATAACAAGGTTCTTTTAGTGTTCTTATGAACATAATTTTACAAATGCACAACAATTTGGATTTGTTACGTTCAAGAAAGTTGATGATGAGGAGAAGCTGGAATCGAGGCTGAAGGAGGTATGGCTGTGGAACTCACGGTTGAAGGTTAATAAAGCTAGATTTGGGAGGGAGGAGCAGAAGTCGGAGGAGGTAAGGAGGTCGGGGAAGAAGGTTGAAGCAGAAGGAGGTTCAACTGTCCAGGGCATAACGTTCAAGAATGCTCTTACGGTGGGGAAATCTTTGAATCCGGTAATGAAGGAGGTTTTCTCTTCTCTGGAAGTTCAACCATCAGAGGAGTTGTTGGAATTTATGAAATGGGGCTTTGTTGGAGAACTGCATCAGCACATGGATGTTAGAGAGGTGCGCCAAGCCTTGGTGATGGAGGGGTTACATAGGGTGAAGGTCACAAGGATGGGAGATAAGTTGTTGCTCTTACACATAGAAGGTGTAGCTGACATTTAGTCTGTGAGCAAAAACCACAAAATTTGGTGGGATTCAATGTTCAAGAAGGTACATAGGTGGTCTCCTGAACATGTTGCAGATTCCAGAACTGTGTGGTTGAATGTGCATGGGGTCCCTCTCCATGTGTGGGATGAACCACTATTCAAAAATCTTGGCTCTTTGTTTGGTGTGTTTGTTGATTTTGATGAAGATACAATATGTAGGAATAGGTTGGATTTTGCCAGGCTACAAGTTTCTACTGTCAGGAAAGGCTTAATAGATGAGATGGTGAATCTGAAGGTCATGGGGGCTGTTTTCTTCCTATGGGTGGTGGAAGTGGGTGGAGGATGAAAGCCTACCTAGTTTTACTTCATATGTTTTTGATGATGTTCTTTAGTTTAGTTTACCTTTTGATGATTGTCTTGTTCTTCATTTTTCTAGCATATAGCATGTTAAAGCACCCAGTATCTATGTCTCATTGTCCTAGGATTCACTTTTGTGTCATGTGCATTGTAAGTTCATTTGAAAACTAGTCATATCTCATATTTTCACTGTGTGAATCGATTCATCATACCTTGAATCGTATCATCTGAAGTTTCTGACTTCAAATGAAACGATTTACCAAAATTTGAATCACATCAATAGTGAATCGATTCATCACATTTTGAATTACATCATAAAATCCTTCTAACTCGCATTGAATCGATTCATCAAAGGTTGAATCGCATCATTCTTCATCCTGAGCTCACTTGAATCGATTCACATTTGCACTGAATCGTATCAATCTTCATGTGTCTCTGACTTGTGTTTTTGCTCTTTGAATTGATTCACACATTGAGTGAATTGATTCACTATGTTGTTTATGGGCGAAATTTTACACTTACTACTCCTCTCCCTAGGTCTCCAAAACTCGTTGTTCATAAATTCTTCAAGATTAAACACTTTTTCTTAAAACCACTTTTCACATTGAGTCACATTGATTTGCTAGGGTCCTAGTAGGGATTGTAAGTTGGTTCTTTCAAGAAGATTGGTTGGGCTTAATCAAGGCTCAAAAGCGAAGTGAATAATCTCATTCCACCTCCAAAGGTCTTGGGGTTCTTTCTAATTGTTCTTGCAAATCGAACGGGATTCGTTTACCGAACGTTGCATCGAAGACTTGAGTTAAGAGTTCGAAGAGGTGCACGGATAATCAAGAATTCGAAGATTCAAGAAGCATTAAATTCAAAGGGTATTTGAATTTTGGGGGAGTGGTTACATTGGAGGTGAAGAACTAGGATAGTTTCAAGAATCTCTTGTAATCACATTTGTATTCAACATTGTTACCATTAGTGGATAACTTTGGTGGAGACGTTTTTCACCAAGAAGAGTTGACGTAGCCCGAAGCGAGGATGAAAAGGTGAACAACTATAAAAATATCGGTGTCGTTCTCTTTTCCTTACCCTCTTTAATATTCCTTAATAGTATATGTTAATTGATTAATTGATAATATATAAAAATGATAATTACTATTATGCTTGGACCAATTAGTTTCAAATCCTATACAATTCATCAATTGCATATACATTGTGTTTTTGATTGATAACTTGTTATATTTTACTTTCGGTTTGGTACTAAAATTGTCTAAGTTTTACAATTTGTTCAAGTATCATTAAGTTTTGATTGTAATAAGATTGTATTGTGAATCACTCAATTCTATATTGAATCTTATTAGCACATAACTTTATCTTTTTGTTTATTGTTGTGATTGTTCAAGCAAGTTTTCAATAGTCAAATTAATTCAAATCGCTTTTTGTTAAAACTCTGGAAAAAAATTTCAAAGCGCTATTCACCCCCCCTCCCCCCTAGCTGATAACCTTATTGGCCATATATACCAACAGAGAACGGCGGTGGTCATCGGAGTGGGGTCACATGATGGGTGTGTGGTTGGAGGTGAGGGGAGTCTGTTCTAGCTAGATATACTTCAATTAAATCCTTCATTAAAATAGTCTATTTTTTTATTCTATAGTTTTTTAAAATTAATACAATTTATACAGGAAACATACGCGAAAGGGTCGGGGTTCGAACCCTGACCACAGCACTCAACCTCGCAATTTCAGCATTTTTGACAATTGACCTAGAATCATGTTTGTGCAATTTAACTATTATAGTTGGTGGCTTAGCCCTCTTATGTTTGACCATTGACTAATTTTTGTTTTTCCTTTTAGTTACTTTGCTTCGTGTAATATTGTTGATATGTTCTCTTCTCTAATCCACCTTGTGCCGAGAAAAGTGTGGTTTGATAGTTATATAATTTTTTTTTGGCTTCTTTAGAATATAAAAAATAACTAAAACTTATGGACTATTTTTTTTACTCTTTATTCTTTCCAAAAAAAAAATACAATTTATATAATATTATATATATTATTGACTTTTATTTTTTCAACATAGAGCATTAAAACCAGTCAAAAAATATAGCATTAAAAAAATGGAAAGTTTTTTTGATTAATTGTATTGTGCTATCACCTGAATCTATATAACTCTCAAACCTATGGAGAGACAATGTACAAAACGAGAGAGGGTAAAAGACCAAACTAAATTGCTATGGCTAAACTTGTTTGTGCATTTCTTTTCATGCTTGTCACTTCTTTTGTGATTCAAGATGTCTATGTGAGTGATTCATTCTCTCTATTTGAAGGCATTGCCTTCAAATAAACCCAAGAGTTTCATTTTTTTTTTGTTTCCCCTTAAACATTCTCATATATTATTAACATTTTTTTCTACTCTTAATTAAAAAAAATCTACAGGCCGGCGGGGAAGGATCTCTTAAACCTGAAGGTATTAATTCTAACTACTATTATTTTTGAAAAACAATTGTTTTTTGCAATCATATATGAAGCAGAACATTGTTCGCCATTCATATCATGGTATTTTTATTTTTATTTCAGAATGTACGCCTAAATGTGATTATCGGTGCTCAAAAACTTCGTACAGGAAGGCATGTTTAACCTATTGCAACCTCTGTTGTGCAAAGTGTTTGTGTGTTCCATCGGGAACATATGGTAACAAGCAAGAATGTCCATGCTATAATAACTGGAAAAATAAGAAAGGAGGACCCAAGTGCCCCTAATTTATATTCTGTTGTGTAGTCACATTATTGTTCATGCATAGATCTTCGTCGATGCGTTTCTCAGCTATTTGATCATTAATAAAATTTCTCATCCTATGTTCAAGTTATTCATAAGCTCGAATTCCATACCATATGAAAGTGATATTATAATCATGAATAAATATTGGTAAATCATATATTTGGTTAACTGAATTTTTTTACAGTAGTACAAAAGAATGTACACATTAAGGTTGTCTACTTATCATTGCTCTATGATCATATATGGTTTGATCCCGATTGTTTATTGTATATCCTAGTCCTACAAACCAGTAGTCACCATGAATGATTAATAGTCATAAAGTATTCTTTTGAAAATATTCATAAAGTATGAATTTGTAATATATTTTAAAAAGAATTATGAGAACAATTGAAAAATAATATCATGAAAAATATACATTAAAATCAAATAACTATTAAAACTTACGTTGAATGTTATATAGATTTTTTTGCACAATAAACTTTAAATATTATGTAAGAAATAACCATTAATTCAATTCACACTCAAAAACCATAAATCCCAAAATAATTCATATAGATGATTTCTTTTATGGGAATAATTCATAGGTGATATCACCGTAAATTCTTCATTTCTTCCACATTAATTAGGAATATTGTTTGACGAATAATAGGGTACGATAATATTTTTGTTTGACTAGCTACTTTAGAAATATGTCTATTATTAAATATTTAAATAATATAGAAATGAATATTCAAAATTTTTGATATATATTTTTTATTTTAAATTAATTGCAAAGGGGATATATTAAAACAAAGGGAAATGTTAACGAGTACTGCCGGAGCACTCTTTAAGACGTTTAAATGAAAATATGTGTAATCAATGCATTGAAAATCAAAATATTTGGCTTTTTTATAAAGTGATTTCTTCTTTTAGAATCCTTAAAAAGTACTTTGGACCTTTATTAGAAAAATACGCAATTTTTTAAAAAAGACTCATTTTTTATTTAAATTGTAAATAACATCAATAATTGGTATGTAATTTGGGTTTGTGGTACGTTATAATATCATAATCAGTGTGCCATCAATACTTTTTATTTAGGCTAAAAGTGGCAAAAGACTTGATCTAATATTATGTAAGTTGTTTTAAAAGAATTCAATATTAATATTTTTTTTTTAACCCTCTGGTTACTAGTTACTAAAGAAAGGAGATTATAATAATTCAAAATTCGATCACAAGATAAATAAAGTTTGACCATGAGAGCACGCCCTCTAATTCCTTTCAAATAAACAACCATTCTTTTTTATGCCCTAGAAATTAATAATCTATGTGTTATTGTGTGATTAGGCTGGATCAAAATGTTTTTTTTTACGAGTAGGAAGCCTATCGAGTAGAAGTAGCCTTAAAGGGATTTTTTTTTTTGAAAGACCTTAAAGGGATACTTGAATATATCTATTTACTGAAGAATAAATTTGATCGGAAAATATATATATATATATATATATAAAGAAAACACTCAATTTCAGTTCTTTTGGGTTGAATTTTTCTCTTCTCAAAAATCCTCAATTTTGAATACAAATAACACATGTAACAAATAGATAAGTATAAATTTAAATATTAAAAAAATATAACAAACACAATATGAATATATATGTGGGTTTTTTACTTTATTATTTAAAAAGTGTAACAAACTATATATAAGCATATTTATACTTACTTTTTCATTATCTCAATTATATCTTTTAACAACTTTCTCTATAATAAAGATCGTTGTTGGTGTCATTAAAAATAAATAATTTAGATTATATTTTTTTTGTTATATTGTTGATGTCATTGAAATATCATGATTAGTTTGGTTTGTTATAACGTAAAAGCAATAAACATTTATATTTTTAATTCTAATCAAAATCAAACTTTAATAAAAAAAACACGATTTATAATTTTCAAATTTTAGTGCAATTAAAATAGCGGAAAAGCGGATACCTAAGTGCTCGTCTTTTCGTTAGTATACGATGGTACAATAAGTTATGAAACATTCAAACATACTGAGTCATTACTAGAAATGTATAGTTTACCAACAAATTTTCTTAAGAAAAGGAAGTTTCATGTGAATCTAGAGATAGCAGAATAATCCTTATAATATGTTCCTATGACCCCGTAATTGGCACCATTTTCAAGCTCCAAAAATTCTGATAAATACCCCTTTTTACTTTTCTTCTTGTTGCCGTTCCTATCACCACAGTTTCCTCTGGTAGCATTTTTTCAAACTGACCACACATCGTCTAAGTTGCAGTCTCTGGTTATCAATCAAATTGAAGAGTTATGACATAAAAGACATAAACGGCAGAAAGCAAGGAAAATTGAGAAAATAAATTCAACTTCATTCATGAGCGTCTTAGGGCCAATACAGTAGCTTGTACCTGTGTCGAAAGTTCCTCAATATTTGTTTACTCATCAACTTTTGGTTGACCAAGATAGCACTATTTTCACTTACACCAAATACCCCTCTCTTGCCTCGTTCGGTCTCGGCACGATACTTATTTTGAGCTATGTTCTCAATCAAGGTTTGAACCTCAAGGTCTGTTTTCACTCCCATATTACCCCCAGCTGATGCATCTAAGAGCATTCATTGGTTAGGCCTTAAACCTATGGTAAATATTTGCATCTAGGTTTTTTCACCCAATTTCATGGGTTGGACATCTTTTTAGTAACAGTTTGAACCTCTCCCATGCATCATAGAGAGACTCATTGTCACCTTGCATAAAATACCTCTCCCATAAAATACCTCTCCCAATTCTGTTAGCCCAATTCTCTAAGAAACTACACTATCTGTAATTGTATATAACCTCATCACTCAATGAGAATCAGTTAGAGTGTGGTCTTTCATCTTTTATCCATAACATCTGATACCAGAGCTCGGTTAGAGCCTGATACAAAATTCTGAGAAAATTCAAACAAGAAACACTGAAAACATGGCAGAGAGAGATACAGATTTCCTTCAACCTTCAATACCAAGATTCGACGGGCATTATGATCACTGGTCGATGCTCATGGAGAACCTTCTTCGATCCAAAGAGTATTGGATCTTGATTGAGAACGGAATCTATGTCCCACCGGAAGGAGCTACGCCGGAACAGATGACGGAAGGCGAACAAAGCAAGCTTAATGATCTGAAGGCGAAAAACTATTTGTTTCAAGCGATTGATTGAAGCATCATGGAAACAATACTTAACAAAGATTCTGCGAAATCGATTTGGGACTCCATGAAGCAGAAGTACCAAGGATCGACAAAAGTGAAAAGGGCCCAATTGCAAGCCTTGCGAAGGGAATTTGAGCTTCTTGGAATGAAAGAAGAATCGGTGGATGAGTATTTTTCAAGAACACTTTCAATCGTAAACAAGATGAAAATGCATGGTGAAAGAATGAAGCAAGTAACAATTGTCGAAAAGATTTTGAGATCAATGGCCACGAGATTCAATTACGTGGTGTGTTCGATTGAAGAATCTAATGATGTTACCACACTTTCAGTGGATGAACTTCAGAGTAGCTTGATGGTGCACGAACAGAGGATGAAAGGGCAGAAGGAAGAGGAGCAGGCCCTAAAGGTCACCAACACAAGCAACGACGGTGGTAGAGGAAGGGGTCGCGGCGGCGCAAGAGGAGGACGCGGCCGAGGAAGACAACCACTCAACAAAGAAGCAATCGAGTGCTACCACTGTCACAAATTGGGGCACTATCGGTATGAATGTCCCAATTGGGAAGATAAAGCGAATTTCGCAGAATATGAAGAAGAAGAAGAAGAAGAAGAAGAAGAAGAATTGCTTCTTATGGCACGCACTCATGAGGAGGAAAATTCAGTCAAGAAGGTATGGTTTCTTGATTCAGGATGCAGTAATCACATGTGTGGACATAAGGATTGGTTCTTTGATCTTAATGAGCAAATTCGAGTAACTGTGAAACTTGGAAATGATTCCAGATTAATCACAACCGGAAAGGGTAGTGTAAAACTTGAAATTGATGGAATAGTTCAAATTATCTCTGATGTCTACTACATTCCAGATTTGAAAAGCAACCTCTTAAGCATAGGGCAATTGCAAGAAAAGGGTTTAACTGTGATATCCAAAGGAAATATATGGAAAGTGTATCACAATGAAAGGGGTTTAATTCTTCAATCAAAGATGTCATCAAATCGTATGTTTGCAGTTATGGCAAAGATCTTAACAGTTTCATGTTTCAAAGCTTCAACATAGGATTTAGCTCATCTGTGGCATTGCAGATATGGCCACTTGGGACACAAAGGACTTCAAATGCTGACAAACAAGAAGATGGTGAGAGGTATTCTCAAGCTCAGGCAACCATCAAAAATATGTAGTGACTGTATGAAAGGTAAACAACATAGAGAAGCGTTTCTCAGGCAAAGTTCATGGAGAGCCGCACAAAAACTTGAACTGATACATGCAGATATTTTTGGACCCATCAAACCAGAGTCTCACAGCAAGAAAAGGTACTTTATTAGCTTTATAGATGATTATAGTAGGAAAACTTGGGTTTCTCTACTTGCTGAAAAATCTGCAGCATTAGAATCCTTTAAGAATTTTAAAGCATTAGTTGAAAAAGAATCTAGATGCTTGATTAAATGCTTAAGGACAGATAGAGGAGGAGAGTTCACCTCTAATGAATTTGAAGAATTTTTTAGGTCTAATGGCATAAAAAGACAGCTCACAGCAGCTTATACACCCCAACAAAATGGGGTGGTAGAGAGGAAAAATAGAACTGTGTTAAATATGGTTAGATGTATGTTTTCAGAGAAGAACTTGCCTAAAGAATTTTGGCTTGATGCTGTTAAATGGCCTGTGTATGTACAAAACAGAAGTCCCACTACAGCTCTCAAAGAAGTCACATCTTAAGAGGCTTGGTAGGGAACAAAACCCGCAGTTTATTTTTTCATTGTTTTTGGTTGTGTAGGATATGCTCATGTGCCACAACATCAAAGAAAGAAACTAGATAACAGAAGTATCAAATGTATTCTGTTGGGAGTAAGTGAAGAGTCAAAAGCATAAACTCTATGATCCTATTGGAAAAAAGATTATAGTAAGCAGAGATGTAAAGTTTGCCGAGGAAGAAAAGTGGGAGTGGAAAGAACATGTGACAGATGATAAATATTTGGCAAGTGAACCAAATTCAATCGAAGTAATAATAATTCGTTTCCACGAGGACCGTATTTAACTTCTACTTAGAAATTTCATTATTAAAAAGGATGTAATAAATTTGTATTGTTGCCCTAGGCAATTGAGTTGTTTTGTAACATAAACTGATAAAAAGCAGAGAAAGATTGGTTTTTAGAAGATTGAGAGAAATATGGTTAAGACCTTCGAATCCTCCGAAGCTCTCCTATGGTAATTTGCACTCCTAATTCAAGCAATGATTATCTAGTTTAACGACAGATTAACAAAGTAATTCTACCCAATCTCTTGACCTAGATTCTCCCCACAAGTGACAACCCCTTAATCTCTTAAGTGAATTCGAAACCGTTGGAGGGGTTGAAGGAACGTTAATCCCTATGTCATAACCTAATAATGATCTATCTCTAGCTTGATTACTTAGGTTAAACCTATTACCTAGTTCAGAGTTAAAAGCCAGGGTTAGTGGTCGATCAACTTCTATAATCAATTTGCATATTCATAAAAGCTAGGGTTAGTAGTCGATGATAAACATTCATAAAGCATTAAACACAAAGTAATATGAATAAAGACTAAACTTTCATTGAAATTCAAAGGAGTTCAACAAATTAGGGTTCCCATAGGATTACATCAGATTCCTCTCAGGATTTAACCACAAGAGAATTAGTTACTCATAGTTAAAGTATAAGCTAACTAACATAAGAAAAAAGATTCATACATGTAATGGATGATTGACTATTAGTTTTGATGGTTACCCACCAGATCTCCAAAGTCTCTGCTCCAAAATATGCTTTAGGTCTCAAAATTCGTGAACCCTTAATCATAAAACGCAGTTTGCTTAAATAGACATGTGAAAAATCGGGTCCCGAAGTGTAATATTCGGTGCCCAAATTGCAAAATATCAAATCCAAAAGCCCATGTATGCGCAAAATCGGCGCCCGAACTCTCCCGTTCGGCGCCCGAAAATTGTCGAGCTCAATGTTCTCTAGTGTTTCAAAAATCGGTGCTCGAACAAGCTGATTCGGGGCCCGAAAATTGTTGAGCCAAAGGCTCTTTATCTGTACCAAAAATCGGCACCCGAATGTGAGGATTCGGGGCCTGATTTGCTCTTTTATAGTTTTCTTGCTTCCTGTACTTTTGACCCTTTTTGCTCCATAATTCCAATGAATTTGTCATAAAAACTAACTAAAAATAGCTAATAAAAGAGAGATGATAGAGTGTCATCAACAGATAATCAAGTACAATTGCTTGATCTAGGGGAAAAGGAAGATAATCTTGTCTCTGATAATACAAATGCACAGAATATTACAAATAATGAAGACTCAGATGTAAATAAGAGTAGTTCAGAAGAAAGTAGCTCTGAAGAAGAAAGAGAATCTCCAGTTGAAGGGAGGACAAAGAAAAAGACAGCATATCTAGATGACGTTGTCACTAATGAAGAAGAACTTGAAGAGGAACTCAACCTTGCATCCTCTGCTCAAGTTAGGGATCCACTCACCTATGAAGAGGCAGTAAAATGTAACAAGTGGAAAAGGGCTATGGAAGTGGAGATAGAAGCTATTGAAAGGAATGAAACTTGGGAGCTAACTGACTTACCAAAAAATGCTAAGAAAATTGGTGTGAAATGGGTGTTTAAGACAAAAATCAATGAAAAAGGAGAAGTTGAGAAGCATAAAGCAAGATTGGTTGTCAAAGGCTTCTATTAGCAACATGGAATTCACTATAGAGCGGTTTTTGCTCCAGTAGCTCGCTGGGATACTATAAGAACAGTAATAGCAGTGGCAGCTTTGAAAGGATGGAGTGTATTTCAATTAGATGTGAAAAGCACATTCCTTCATGGAGATCTAAATGAGACTATTTATGTTGAACAACCTCCAGGCTTTGTAAAGAAGGGAGAAGAAGAAAAAGTATACAGGTTAAAAAAGGCTCTTTATGGTTTAAAACATGCACCTAGAGCCTGGTATAGTAAGATTGATTCTTACTTTACAAATGAAGGGTTCACAAAATCCCCTTCAGAATATACTTTGTATGTGAAGAAAAACTGTAAAGGTGATTTGCTGATAGTAAGCCTTTATGTGGATGATCTGATTTTTACTGGAAATTGTGCTCAAATGTTCTCAGAATTTAAGTCATCAATGAAGAAAAACTTTGACATGACTGATCTAGGGAAAATGAGTTTCTTCCTAGGTGTTGAAGTAAAGCAAAGTGAAGAAGGGATTTCAATGAGTCAAGCTAAATATGCAAGGGAAATTCTGAGCAGGTTTAGAATGGAGAACTGTAAGCCAGTACTGAGCCCTATTGTTCCAGGTTCAAAATTAAGCAAAGGTGGTGAAAAAGTGGATGAAACATACTACAAGCAAATGGTAGGTTCTCTGATGTATCTGACAGCAACCAGACCTGATATCATGTATGTTGTTTCTTTGATCAGTAGATATATGGACAAACCAACATAATTACATCTTCAAGCTGCTAAGAGGATTATGAGATATTTGAGAGGCAGAATTGACCTTGGTCTCATGTACAAAAGGGGTGAAAATAACAACTTTATTGCCTATACTGACAGTGATTTTGTTGGGGACCGTGATGATAGGAGAAGCACATCCGGATATGTTTTCATTATGGGATCAGGAGCTGTGTGTTGGTGCTCCAAAAAGCAACATGTGGTCACTTTGTCCACCACTGAAGCAGAATTTATAGCAGCTACTAACTGTGCTTGCCAGACTTTTGGCTTAGAAGAATTCTGAAGCAGCTGGATATGTCACAAAACAAAACCTCTGTGATATACTGTGACAACAGCTCAACCATTAAGCTGTCAAAGAATCATGTCCTCCACGGAAGAAGCAAACATATTGACATCAATCTCCATTTCTTAAGAGACCTAGTCAAGGAATGAGTTATGGAACTGACTCATTGTAAATCAGAGGAGCAAGTTGCTGATGTTATGACTAAACCTCTGAAACTAGAAGCTTTCCAAAGATTGCGTGATGAGCTTGGAGTCTGCAAAGTCTAATTGGTTCATGTGTTGTAAACTTGAAAATTTCTAAGCAGTAATTTTTAGTTTAAGGGAGGAATTTGTTAGCAGGCTTTCCTTTTGTTTAGTGGGCTTCTCTATTGAGACAGGGCCTTTTGTTAGCCCAATTCTCTAAGAAACTACACTATCTATAATTGTATATAACCTCATCACTCAATGAGAATCAATTAGTGTGTGGTCTTTCATCTTTTATCCATAACAGTTCGGTCTCGGCACGATACTTATTTTGAGCTATGTTCTCAATCAAGGTTTGAACCTCAATGTCTGTTTTCACTCTCATACTACCCCCAGCTGATGCATCTAAGAGCATTCATTGGTTAGGCCTTAAGACTATGGTAAATATTTGCATCTGGGTTTTTTCACCCAATTTCATGGGTTGGACATCTTTTTAGTAACAGTTTGAAACTCTCTCATGCATCATAGAGAGACTCACCGTCACCTTGCATAAAATTTGTGAGGTCATGTCTTTTCTCCCAATACTTTGACATAGGAAAAACCTTTTGAAGAAACTTAAGTTATAACTTCTCTCTCAAGTCTGTATGGTTACACTTGGTAGAGACAATAACCATTCTCTGGCTCTCCCTATTAATGTAAAAGAAAACCGCCTAAGTTTCTTTTGGTCCTCAGTGACATTGGTTGGTGGCACATAGTATTGGCAAGTTTCATAGAACCTACTTAGGTGTTCATGAGGGCATGCATTAGGCATCTCTTCCTTCATATTGGTCTTATTTCAACCCTTATTAGACATATGCTTTGATGTCAAAAACTGCAGGGTTGGCAGGTTGGAAGATATGACTAAGTCGATCATGGTTAGTAGTTAACCCATAGTCACCATCATAGGTCTAGAAGGTGTGGTGGTGGTGGTGGGTTATCTTCCTTGGTGATAGGTTCAGTTTAAGTTGGATAAGGCGAATTTTGTGGTGCTCGGTATACCTTCAGCTGACCGAGCTAACCGAACTAATTTCTGATTAACTCTTGCTGTTTTCTCAATCTTAGGATTGTGTAGCAAGTCCTCAGGTTGTACTATACCTCGCATAAATAGCAAAAGAATACCTTAGTAACACCGCATAATACAAAATCCAAATAAGCTAAACAAAATATTTTTTTCAAAAGTTTCTTTATAAACAAAATTTAAATTGACAAAAATCCTAAAAATCAATGATATTGCCTTGTTGAAATAATTCAATGATACTAATTTTTGCTCTCTTCTCTAGTACACCTTGTGCTCGGAAGAGTGCGGTTTTATAGTTATATACTACCTCCGTCCCTAAATATAAGATCCTTTTGAGAAGAAAAAAAATTGTCTCTTTTCATAAGACTCCTTTGATATTTTCAAGTATATTAATTAATTCTTTACCAACACAACCCTATTTATTTTATATTTTTTTCTTCAATCAGCATTAATAAATACTATATTGAAAACATACACTAACCCTCTCTCTTAAAGGATAAAATTGTAAAAACGATAACAATTACAAAAAAAATATTATCACTATAATTAGGGATAGAGGTAGTAACTATTTTTGGCTTTTTAGTAGGGGAAAAAAATAACTATTGTGGACTACTTTTTTTACTTTTTATTCTTTCCCAAAGAAAATACTATTTATATAATATTTTATATACCTTTGACTTTTATTTTTTCAACATAGAGCATTAAAACCAGTCAAAAAAGTATAGCATTAAAAAAATTGAAAGTTGATTAGATTAATTGTATTGTGTTATTACTTGAACCTATATAACTCTCAATCCTGAGGAGAAACAATGTACAAAACAGAGTGAGGGTAAAAGACCAACCAAATTGCCATGGCTAAACTTGTTTGTGCATTTCTTTTCATGCTTGTCACTTCTTTTGTGATTCAAGATGTCTATGTGAGTGATTCATTCTCATATAGCCCAAAAGTTGCATATTTGTTATTTTTTGTTTCCCCTTAAACATTCTCATATATTAACTTTTTTTTTCTATTTCTAATAAATAAAAAATTCCACAGGCCGGTGGGGAAGGATCTCTTAAACCTGAAGGTACTACTACTTCTAGCTATTATTTGATATATAAAAATAAAAAATAAAAAATAAAAAAAAAACAGTTATTTTGGCAATCATACATGAAGGAGAACATTGTTCACAATTTTCTTTTTGGTCAAGAACATTGTTCACCATTTATATCATTTTTATTTTTTTTCAGAATGTGCGGCTGCATGTGATGTTCGTTGTTCAGCAACTATGTACAAGAAGGCATGTCTAACCTATTGCAACTACTGTTGTGCAAAGTGTTTATGTGTCCCATCAGGAACATATGGTAACAAAGAAGAATGTCCATGCTATAATAACTTGAAAACTAAGGAAGGAGGACCTAAGTGCCCCTAATTTATAGATGTTATGTTTTGTAGTCACATTATTGCTCATGCATAGATCTTCGTCGATGCATTTCTCAGTTATTTGATCATTAATAAAATTTCTCTTCCTATGTTCAAGTTATTCATAAGGTCGAATTCTATAATCTATATGAGCATATGAAAGTGGTATTCTAATCATATATGGTTTGATCTTGATTGTTTATCGTATATGCTAGTCCTACTAGTAGTCGCCATGAATGATTAATGATCATAAAGTATTATTGTGAAAATATTCATAAAGTATGAATTTGTAAAATATTTTAAAAATTTTATTAAATCAATTGAAAAATAATATCATGAAAAATATATAATAAAACCTAATACTATTAGAACTTACGTTGAATGTTATATTAATCTTTTACACAATAAACTTTAAATATTATGTAAGAAATAATGAAGAAATCTATTCACACTAAAAAAGTGTAAATCTCAAAATAATTCGTAGATGATTTTTTTTGGGGGGGGGAATAATTCATAGATGATATCACAATAAATTTGTCATTTCATCCACAATATGATGAAATATACTAGATAATATACAGAAGAAAATAAGGTAAAAAAACATTGATAATCTTAAACTAAAATATTAAAACAATAATTTTATAAATAATATACTGATAATTTTGATAAATAAAAAGTTGGAGTGATGAATCCCCTCAAAAAAGAAGTTGGAGTGATGAAAAAATTAAATAAAATAAATTATAACAATTAAAAAAGAAAAAAAACAAATTCGTCAAAACACTATTTTTTTTAAAGACGGTCAAAACACTTTTTTGAAATTATTAAAAGTATATTGTTTGACGAATAATAGAGTACGATAATATCCTTCAAAAAAAAATAGTGTACGATAATATTTTTGTTTGACTACTTACTTTAGAAGTAGGTCTATTATTAAATATTTAATTAATATAGAATTGAATATTCAAAAACTTGATTTTTTTAACAAGGCAAAATGATATATACTACCTCCGACCCTAATTATAGGGCCCTTTTGAAAAAACCACGGAAATTAAAAAAGTTGATTGTAGTATTAAATTTGTAGGGTATGTTAGTAAAGATTGTTAATGTAGTTGGAAATAACAAAATGGTCCTATATATAGGGACAAAAAAATCTCAAAAAGGTCTTGTAATTAGGGACGGAGGTAGTATATATGTACTAACACGAACACAAGTGATCCCCTGCACAAGGTGTGCTAAGAAAGGTCATCAAAAGTTATTACAAAGACGACGAAGTCAAAACAATGATAAATGACTTGACAGAGATCAGCGAAAACGATTATAAAGTGATGCCCATAAAAATAACGGGTGACACCACCACACTTATGATAGGTGTATTCAAAAACTTGATTACTAAATATATCTTTTTATTTAAAATGGCATTGGGGGATACATTGAAAAAAATATTCC
>Ga0315914_1004334_pt1 | contig 21235 bp, 8 predicted proteins | sample MpolenodulesMG_FD_203920 | JGI IMG/M metagenome (GOLD analysis project Ga0315914, IMG submission 203920) | Medicago polymorpha root nodule microbial communities from Los Angeles, California, United States - elongated nodules | ecosystem: Host-associated > Plants > Roots > Nodule | place: USA...
AACAAAATCAATAAAGAAATGCCTTATTATTTATATATTCACAATATATATTTATATCAATATCATGATACAAAGCCAAACCCAATTAATATAGATTGGCTATTAGGGCTTACTCCAACAGTTTACACGTTTATAATTTTAAATTTGTTTAGAACTAAATTATTTTTTGTTGTTGTTATCGTTGTTGCTGTGTTGTCTAATTGGAAATGCAGCATGGTTTATATAATTAATGTTGATGCTAATCCATTTGTAGGATATGTTTGGTGCTGGTAGCGAAACAACATCAGGGGTTGTGTTATGGGGGATATCTGAGATGGTAAAGAACCCAAAGATAATGGAGAAAGCACAAGCTGAAGTAAGAAAAGTGTTTGATAAAAAGGGGTATGAGGATGAAACAGAGTTGCACCAATTGTTATACTTAAAGTCTATAATTAGAGAAACATTGAGGCTACATCCTTCTGTGCCTTTGTTGGTTCCAAGTGAAAGTAGAGAGAGATGCCAAATCGACGGGTATGAGATCCCAGCTAAAACAAGCAATTGGAAGAGATGAAAGGTATTGGGCTGCAGCTGAGAGTTTTAAACCCGAGAGGTTCCTTAATAGTACAGTTGGTTTCAAAGGCACGAACTTTGAATACATACCGTTTGGTGCTGGTCGAAGAATGTGTCCGGGCATTGGATTTGGCTTATCCAACATTGAGCTGCCTCTTGCTCAGTTACTTTACCACTTTGATTGGAAGCTTCCTAATGGAATGAAAGAACTCGATATGACTGAGTCATTTGGGCTTGCTATAGGAAGAAAAAATGACCTGTGCTTGATTCCTATCACTCGTTGTCCTTAATATGTGTATTTCCTAAGTAAAAATTTTACAAGTGTTGAATTTCTTATTCTACTTTCAGCAATTGGAGAATGATTGTGATAAATGGAGCAAATACCATTCATTTCTCCCAATAAGGTGTATGTTGTTCCTAATATTTGCACTAAAATGAAACTGTAAACCCTTGAAGTATGATTGCACAATCTTGTATAAGATGGATTATTATAAGCAATCAATTTTATAACTACTGTAATAATTGTTACAAGTTTAAATCCAAAGCAAAACTTAATCAAACTCACATTCATAATTACTAATTAACCACAAAGATGCAACCATGCAAACCGTACCGTGAAAAGGTCAAACTCAAATGACATAAATTGGTTACATTTCTTTCAAAAAAAATTAATAAATTGGTTACAATCAAAAGCTTCAATACCCCAATTCAAACCACATAAGACGAATCAATAGAGCTATAACATGGCAACAACAGAGAAAAAAAAACAAAAAGAGAAGCTAAAAAGAATATTCCAAACAAGTGCCACATGAAATTCTTTAGGTTGGATGATTCATGTGCAGCTCCACAATATTAACCTTAAAGAGAAAAGAAGGATCAAGTATGTAGTTTGTGCTTGCATAATTGATAATATATTAAGTCCAGTGAAAAACATGGAGAACTTTTCTAATTGGAACCTTTTCTAATGGATTAAAAACTACACAATTCAAACATGAATTATCAGCACACAAGCTCTTCTTCTTTTCTAATACTACATGTTACGAATGTCATCCAAATCAAGGTTTAATGAAAACCAAATTGTTCATACAGAGAAGCAAACATGAATAAAACTGAAGTGGGAGAACACAATTCTAATTAGATTTACGAAAACTAAAGTATAGACAAAAAATCTAAATAAACCAACAAAACTCTACTCAAATATTGATTAAATATTTGTTATAGATTGATTTTAGTTATAAGCAACCCCTAATTACATCATCTTATTGACCACTTCAACTCTTATAACCGAACCTTATACTATATGTGCCATATGGGCATTTTTTACTCCTTGATGTAGTTATACAAAAAGTATGAGCTACGTAGCAAATGAAATATGTGATAAGTGTGATCCAACAAATATAAGATTCTGAAACAGCTCTAACATAACATAAACAAGCTAAGTTTGTAGATTCATATTTCTTCATCACTAAAACAAAACACTATTGTTGAAAATTGACTCAAAGTTTGATGTTGAAGTTCGTAAGATATGGTGGCATGATTTGTGCAATCATGGAACAATTTGGTACAATAATTTGGAGGTTTTGGTTCCCATTTTTTTTGCGGCACGATTTGTGGGTTTTGGTTCCAATTTTTAAAGTGTAGACCTACAATGATTTAAATAAATAAGAAAACATAGTATTGTGAGAGTCACACCTGCTTAAGCCCACGAATTCATGAATTTGACTGTAGTTAAAGTCAGCGAACTCAAATGCGATTTATACTAGAGAGGTTTTAAAATTTGATTTCATAAAAAGTTCATTGAAAAATTAAATTGTCAAACTATTTTTCCTAATTTAGGGAAATGAAGTATGATTATGATCAGTTGGAATTGGATATTAATTAAGTTCTACAGAATACATCATATTTGTTTAAATGCATTTCATGTAAGACTCGAAAGTAAGACCCCACACGTAACAATCACCGTGTGATCAACAGATGGAACTTGACAGCCGATAGATAGTAAAATCCCATGAACTCATCACTTAGATAGATAACGATTAATAACAAGAATACGATAAATAACATGAATAAGACTTGACTGTTAAGTAATTCCAACAACTAAATACAGAGGATTCGAATCTTAACCGCCGCTAACATTCTTTAATCAAACAGTAAACTTTCCACCGTTGCAAACAAATTAACTTTGCAAAACTCTAAACAAATAGGTAATGTGAATTGTTTGATTGAAACGAAAATCCTTATGGATAAGATACTCTACTTACCACTTTATTACTTGGTAAACGATTTGGTACACTTGTCTAATCCAACCATCAAGTATCAACAAAATTTATTACTATAATCTAAATACTTCAATAAGATAATATCGAATAATAGAATATACAGTGCATAGGTTTTCCATTCCAATGACAGTTCATCATCAAGTTATATCATAATAAAAATCGTGACTCATGTTCATTTGTTTGAGGAGACAATCCTATGTCCTTCAAACTATAAAAGTCTAATTGAAACTTAACATTTGGGAGAAATCACTAGACATGGGTTTAATTCTTCTTCTAAAGCCTGACTTGACAATGGAACTAATTCATCCGCAATGGAGATATCCATGACCCCTGAATGTGGCGTATTTAGTAAAACTTATTTTGAAAATCGAAGTTCATCAACAATGGGCTGACAGATAAATGTACATAATCTGAGGTGAGGAAAATGTAATTAAGAACATGACTTGGGTCATTCCAGTTTGTGAACAAATCTTGGTTGCATTCATCTTTCCACTGCAAAACATATATCAAAATAAGATTTATGAAACACATGAAAAGAAAATAATCTAGAATATATTTTTTCCACCACACAAGAAACCTTTTTAATTGTGAGATCTAAAATAAGATCTTATTGAAGGTCTAATTGAAGGTATTAAGTTTTGAAATACAAGAGATTGAGATCTAAAATAAGATTTGGTTTTATAGTTTGAATTTGCTAATTTTTTTTTATCAAATACAGTAGTTAACGTATGTATTTAAACCTTTGGTCATAAATTTGGTTGCACCTTTTTTCGTATGGTTTCTACCAACAACCAAATACTAGTATCAGATACCCCCTTAAAGATGTACATAAAAATATATGAATTTAAAATTAAGATTTTATTCAAATTTAAACTTCGGTTTAAAATCTATGAACTATAAAGTTTATCCCTTACTCTGTATATGACCTTGCAATGACAATCTATATCTTGCCCTATTTCTTGATGGTCTAAGCTTTTCAACCATTATTATATGTGTTAATTTTATACCAAAACCAAAGGCTGCACTGCTATCGCTATATAGAGAGGATTCCTATAATGTTGGACATATGTAGTTTTAATGAAGGAATTGCTCGCAATATCTCTGGTGAGGGAGTTGTTGGCTCTGTACCCTACCATTTTGATAGGATGGTATTATGTTGCAATATTTCTTTTGCTATGTACTTTTGTTGAATATGTTTTTGTCCAAGTTCCCAAATGTTGTTTTCCTCTTTTAATCATTCTGAAGCTCTTGGATGTGGCATTTATATTTTTCTACTTTGATATTAATTAAGTTATTCTATTCATTTTACTGTGTTAAATTGTGCAGGAAGAAAATACATCTCTCAGAGATAATGCATGTCTGGTCATATGATATTGACATGCACAAAGAGCCTGCAGGATTGAATCCAAGGCAACTCGAGATGAAGATTTGGAATCTGTGTGTAATTTTGTTCCAAAAACTGCATGAAGAGCCCGCATGTTCAAACAATTACACATGCAGTTTTTGGAACTAAATTACACATAGATTCCAAATCTTCATCTCATGTAACTTTATATTCAATCGTGCAGGCTCATGATGTATCTCTATAATCACATGAGCAAACATTTTCTCTGAGAGTTTTGTTTTCGTTCTGAACAATTTAACACACTCAAATGAACATAATACCTTCATTAATATCAAAGTATAAAAATATAAATGCACATCCAAGAGCTTCAAATTGATTGAAAGAGGAAAACGACATTTTGGAACTTGGACAAAAACAGATTCATCAATTTTACAGAGGCAAAGAGATATTGCAAGATAATTCCATCGTATAAGAACAGAAAGGTATACAACCAACAATCCACTAGAGATATTGCAAGCGATCCCTTGATTAAAACAACATAAGTCTAACAAGATAGAAATGCTCTCTACTATAGCTATAACAGTGAGAGCCTTTGGTCTTTGGTATAAAATTACCACATATAAAAAATGGTTGAAAAGCTTAGACCACCAAGAAATGGAGGAAAATACAGATTTTAATTGCCATGTCAAATCCAAAGAAAGAGAAAAATTTCATAGTTCATAGATTTTCAACTGAAGTTTAAATTTGAATAAAATTTTAAGTTGAAATTCATATATTTGTACATACATATTTAAGGGGGATATGTGATACAAATATTTGACAGGTGGTAGTAACCATACAAAAAAAAAAGTGCAACCAAAATTTATGATAAAAAAGGTTTAAATACCAACATTAGTTATTGCATTTGATATAAAAAATGGCAGCAAATTGGAATTGTAAAACCAAAACTTTTTTCAGATCTGAGTTCATATTCAATCTCTAATCTCTAATAATTTTCCTGACATAAGGAAATAACCTGAGTTCGATTTATTGGTGCAATAATTTTTTGTAAGACTATATATACCTCATAGCCAAACCCCATGTAATAAAGGTTTTGATGAGTGGGTGGCAGAATGTGACTATGTCACAAAACGACGAAAGCGAAGGAAGGCGTCTCCGTTGTCAACAAATTCGTTGTCTTATGGACAAAATAGTTGTGGAGTTAGGCCAATCTTATGGACAAAATAGTTGTGGAGATGGCAAGTTTTGTTGGGAGAAAAGAGAGTAAATGATCTCATCCGGAATGGTGCAAATATAATCTGAATTCTCCATTGTGTTGTAAAACTTAGTGTGATGTGGTTGTTTGTACAAGAATTTTATTTTGTTTTGGTGAGAGTGAGACTGCAACATGGGGTATATATATTGTGTTTACGGAAAAGTTGTTTCTAACAATCCAGCGGCTATTAAGCGGTATTGTGCTAAACCCTAACTTCTAGCGGTATTGTGCTAAACCCTAACTTCTAGAGTATTATCTTTGTTTTTTCTTCTAAATGACGTGTAGAGCTTATCTATTTAGAGGTATTGGAAAATGCAAAAAGTAAATGGAGCTAATTAGGAAATTTTATCACCAAAAAGATAAAAGCTTATTTGGAAATTCAAAAATAATTAATAGCAGTCAATATGATTTCTTATACGGGAAAAGTATACTATATCTACATTTTTTTATCACAAAAATAAAACCTACATTTTTTATTTTATTACGTGTAGAGTTTATCTATTAAGCTGTATTAGGAAATTAAAAACAAATGGTTCTTTGTTTTAAACCTCTCCAAATACAAATTTCTTTTGTTTGGCTCCTATTAACAAGAATTAATGGTAGATTCTAGGGTGAGGGTTCAATTAAGTCCCTCACCGGTGAAGCACCAAAAACTCGCCATTAGATTAAATCAATGGTCTAGATTATTTGAAAATAAAATAGAGAATATCTATTTCTTTTCACACACAATTTTGTCCATATCTCTGTCCTCTTAAACTTCTTTTTTCTTTTCACGCATATCCTCTCCAGATTGAGAAGTTGCACTCTATCAGATCTAGTGTGTGGTGAGAACCATTTTCATCAAATCAATCAAAGAAGTATCCATTAACAAACAATTATACATTATAATCGAAAGCCCGGTTGCATAATCATCCAAATTCATTCAAATTAATTGTATCTTCTCTAGTGATGGTGGTAATGGTCGAAACATAGTTGAAGCAATTGGTCCAATTTAAACCTATATTCTACCTTGGCTATTAAACGCAATCAAAGTAAGAAATAAAAACAGAAAAACAAAATCATCATTCAATTGCATCATGGTAGGGCCAATTTTTATTGACTCTGATTATCATCACGGTTTCATTCAACTTTCAACAAGCATCTGCATATTTGTGGTGAATTGAAAATGATGCAAATGGGAAAGAAATAAGGGTAGGGTTGTGTGTGGAATGGAATAAATGTTCTTATTTTTATTTTTAAATAATCTGGACCATTGATTCAATCTAATGATGAGTTTTTGGTGCTTCACCGGTGAAGGACTTGATTGAACCCTCACCCTAGAATCCACCAGAATTAATATGCTACCGTCATACATCCAAACTTTTCACTTGGCACAAAAATGATATCTCCTAAGCATACTCTAGAAAGCTCCAATCAATGGAATCATAGGTCTTCTTAAAATCCACCTTTAACATCAAGATAGACGACATTTTTTTCTTACCCAAATCCACAATATGATTCACCACCTACATCCCAACAACTAGATTACAACCTTTTAAAAAAAAAATCGATTAAGACGAAGAGATAAGAGAATTCATCACGGCGGATAACCTTGTCACCAACACCTTAGCCAATAATTAATAAAGACACCCTAATAGGAAAATTTGTCTAAAATTATTTAACTCAAAAGGTGTTTCCACAGAGTATGAAAACAAACCATTTGGCACACACTTATTATCATGAAAATGATCAAACATAATCTTAACTTCCTCTTTCGAAAGATACCAAAATTCCTTCACATGTACAACAACAAAATTTAAACCGTTCGGCCCTAGACTTTTTTCCCATCACAATCCTTCACCTCCCTCACATCCAAGTCTGTAATTTCTTTAACCAACCTCTTCATTTTCAACTCCCAACACCATATTCCTCTTTACTATAACCTTTTAATCAAGTCTTTTTTTCACACCTTTTGTTTGAATACAAACCCCATCCACCCTTCCTCCACTACTTTCTTTATATCATTGTTATCAAGAAAAAAAATTAGAAAATCTAAGAGGTTTTAGACCCCCAATCTATGTTTGTGGCTTTAAGAATAAAAGGACAAAGGTCCGACACATTTCTATGTAAAGCCCATAGAGAAAAAGTCCCACAATTTTCTGACCAATCCTCCAAAACAAGCACTTTGTGATGATGAATAAGCTCTTTAATCTTGCTCCTTATGCCCAATCTTCCATACATAAAATAATGAAGGTTGTAACAATCATTGATCATGATTGTTGGCTTCCTCAAAACCTTCTTACTAACATTTTTATCTTCCATAACTACCAATGACTCCTCATCACACATTTTAAACGACAAGCCCACACTTTTTTGAACTCCAAACACTTTGTTTTCCCGCTTAGAACCTTTCTATAACCCCTATCTCACTTATATTTTTAATGATTTGCGACTCTTATATTTCTTGTCCATCCTCCAACATTAATAATCTTTACCGGGAGGATGGTGATTCCTAACTGAAAGTTGGTAGAACCGCCTCCAATGAAATACCCTTTGATGTCTCTTCTTCATTATCTCCCACAATTTCTTCCTCTTCACTATCCACTACAATTTCTTGCCCCCATCTCTTCCTCCTTCGCCCTACTTCTCTCTCTACTCTAATATCCTCCATCGGTTGATGTGATGGAAAGATGTTATATAGGGTTTATAGTTATCTTTTATAGCCAATTTAGAGTTAAAGTCAAGAAAAGACAAGAACATGAAAGGATACTTGAGGCATTTAAAATGGAGTATAAAGCATGACCATCTTTGTCATTACTCGTTAAACTTGCTATGAGCTTAGCGTCACATGTTCAGAGAGAAAATTAAAGGTTCAACATCGCATTGGCCCGCGTTGCAGGTTTTAAGGCCGCGTTTGAGTAGTTGAAGAAATTGCCAGGATTGGTCTTTTACTAAATTGTGTCGCGAGCCACCAAGGCTAGATCGTGAATATCAATTCAAAAAACATTGAAATCAGTCTCGTCAAGCCTCGCCTCATGAGATTTCTTCTTGCATTACGGGTTAACTTTCCCTAAATACTTGGGAAATGGGCGCCTATATATACTTGACCCCTAGGTCAATAAGAAGCGACTTTTGACGAGCTAACATCAATGAAGGTGCGATTTTCGGTGGTTTCTAAGCGATAAGAGCACATATGGAGTGGAGGAATCATCCACGGATGATTTTTTTCTATGAATATCGATATCTTGTAGGTTTAAATCTATGAAATTTTCTTGATTGCATTTGTTATTTTATTCCATTATACTTCTATTTAATACTTTTCCTGGGTTTTTGAATGTTTATAATTTTATTCGAATCCAAGGACTAATTTAGCCTTGATAGTAAAACTATTATAAATTGTTCAGTTATTTCTTAGCATAAACATATTCTAAGGATAACGGTGTACTTATTTTGATGTACTTAAACTTACAATGGTTATGTATTCACCCCAGACATTAGTGAATAACGACCATTGTTTGTTGGTTCAGACTTGTATTAGTAGTATTGTAACTTGACCTATTTGGTCTGGGTTAGAAGTTATAACATATCTCATCTATTAATGATATTTTTTTAGTTTACTATTATTCATTGATTTTTTCTCTTTTATTCCCTTACCCAAAACGTGAATTCTTAACTTGGCATCATTTGCTAGGGTCTCTTTTCTCTTTGTTGAGTGCAATACCCTGATCACATTCTCTCATCTGTTCCTAATTCCTACATTTTTCTATCCTCTATTCATGTATTATTCTCTTTTGGTGAATCTTTTCTACTGCTAATGTAATCTTATTATTCTTAAAATTTCATACCTCTCTTTCTCTGCCTAAAACTTATAGTTTCAACATGTTAACAAAGCCTCCGTGACCAAGTAGTCATGTATTCCACAGGGACTCCCCAAAGTTTAGTTTTTAGGTGGAAATGCATGAGTCAATTTACATCTAAGACGGCGTAAATTTTCTGGTGAAATGTAACTTGTGAAACTTCAGATAGTGTTTCTATTGTGGTTGAGATTTTCCATCAAACATCCATTTTCAATTGCCTTTTTACTTCTGTTATTTCTTACTTTTTCATATTTGTCATGTTCCTTCTTTTGGTGTTTCTAGTTTAGTTGTAGTTTTTTTTTTATGGGTGGGTAAATCTCCAACATTTCCAACTGTGTTTTTGGGAAATTTTCGTCCTTTATTCTCTTGTGTTCTTTATTTGGGTTGCCTCGTTCTTCACCATCCTCAACTGATTTCCCTCTCTTTTCTACCAAGTTGCTTCTCCTTTTTTTGCAATACGTTGTTTCAGCTTGAGATTTGCCTGTCTATATTGGATTTGCTTGACACATTTGTTTGTTGTTTTTTTTTTTGTGTTAGATCTTCTCCAACGTTTCATATTTACACGCCCTATTTGGCGTTAAGGTTTGAACAATGATTTGGTTAGAGATGGGTTGCATGATAACAAAGGGTTTAAGAATGAGTTTAGAGGTCAAGGCCACATTTGAAAGGTCAAAATATTAAATTTTTTTGATAAATTACATTGATATTAATGTGAATGATATCGCGGATGTTATCTCAAAAGACAAAGAAGTAATCCTTATACCATATTTGAGTCGTAATCTTAATTAAAAATAAGGAAATCATGATATACAAAAAAATAGCGAAACTAATCCTTAGAGTCTTAACTACAAGAAAAAACAAGATTTGCTACCAAAAACTTGCTATAAACTGTATTGGTAGTTGATATTAAATCTCTTAGCTACCATTTGACCCTGACTATTTAGTTTTTATTATTTTTTGACCAAATTTCCTTTCATTTTATTTTTTAGAAACATGTCATTTAATTTTTATTATTTTTGAGTAATTTTTATTATTTTCTTTTTCTTTTGACTAATCTCTGATTCACTTTCTCTTCATTCAACTCATTCTCTTTCACACACACTCTCTCTCTCATCGACTCTGCATCTTTCGCTGACAAGGGTGGGTTAGTATAAAAGACAAGTAAATGTTGACCTCGTTGATGATAATGATATTCTTCTTCTTTTGTTATACTCCATGTTATGAAGATAATATTCATTAACGTTTAATTTGTATGGTCTACTATTGAGCAAACACATACCACTAATCCAAACATAACAATACAAATTCTCACTATTTCTAAAGTTTTGATAATAAAATAAAAGAGTTAGGACATTTTAAATGTGAAATTCACGTAGACTAATTAGAAGTAATTTTCAGAGTGTGGAAATCTATATTTAAGATGAACCTATATTTAACCACCTTTACCAAGAATAAAAGATGAATATATATTTAAGCACCTATACCAAGAGTATTTCTTCATCATTCACACAAGAAACCACTAGAACACGACATTGGAAATCAATGTGAATTTATAATACTAGTAAACAACTAAATAACTACACATACAAAGTAAAGCACGGTTTGAGGAAAACCCAATACAGACAAGAAAATCAATAAACTATAAAAAAAAACTATTCAAAATGTTTATTAAAAGGAACTAGTATCGATCAATATTTGTTAGCATCAACCTAATTACAACGTGATATTGGTCCGTTCAACTCTTATGACAACCATTTTTTTTCATTGATGTGGTTATACAAAAAAACATAAGCCACATAGAAACCGAAATTTGTGATAAGTAACATTTAAAACATATAAGTTAAATCGCAATTTGTGATAAGTAGCATTTAACATATATAATATAATGTAACATCTTTAAGACTCTAACTAATCCCCACCGAAAATTTGTTCCTGGGTCTGTCTCTGTCTCTAACATAACAAAATGATTTTCAATAAGCAACATTTTTTGATGCATATTTCTTTATCACACAAATAAAAGGAAACGTTCGAATGAATTCAAGTTTGACTCAATGACTAAAGTCATATCTAATATTAACTACAAAAGAATATTGGATATCAAGCAGATCAAGGTTGCCTTTAAAGAGAAAGAGGTAGCATTGAAGAGAACATAAAACCGAAGAGAGATTCATTTTTCGCCTTTAATGATCTCAACTTCATCTTTTAGAAACAAGTTAAAGATAAATTAGTATGTAAATGCAGATACACTACTAGAAAAAGCAAAATTAGTGACAGAAATTGTGACGGAAAAAATGAAATTCCTCACAAATTCCTTGGTCGCAAAATTTAGTGACGGAATTAGAGAGGGATTTCACATTTTCCCTCACTAAATATCCCTCACTAATTTTTGTTTTTTTAGTAGTGATATATTGAAGCTCTTAGATAGTTATTAGATTAGAGTATCTACAAAATTTATTAGTATAATCTAAACAATTCAATAAGATTATATCCAATAATAAAATATACAATGTATTATTCTTCCACCCCAATTATAGTTCACCATTGAATATCAAATGACTAGCGAAAAGTAATTGAGCGTTTACATTTGGGAGAAATCATTGGACACGAGTTTAATTCTTCTTCTAAAGCATCTTGAATTGGCATTGGAAGATCCATTTTGTGTTTGGTAAAATTATAATCTACAATGAAGATCTCAATGACCTCTAAATGTGGCGCATTTTGTAAAATATATGTTGCAAATCGAAGTTCATCTACAATGCCTTGGAAGATTAAAGTACATGATCTGAGGTGAGAAGAAATGCACTTAGGAACATCATTTAGGTAGTTCCAGTTTTTGTACAAATCTTGGTTGCTTGGGTTGTTTATCCACTGCAAAACATATGCCAAAATAAGATTTACGAAACATAAGCAAAGAAAATAAGCTAAAAAAAAAACATTCCAGAAACACAAGTAACCTGTTCAATAGTAATAACTTGAAGCTTGGGGCAATTCTGAAGCACTTCCACTACATTATCCCAGTGATAAAATTCATACAAGTATAATTTAAGCTGGATTAAGTTTTGAAATAAAAGTAAGTTTCTGCAATAGGAATTCATATCTGTGTCAAAAAGCTCGCAAGCCACCTACAAAAACAAATCATAACATAAGAATGAAATTGAATGTCAACATCAAGTAACATTAAGAATTTCAAAGCAATCACAACGATTACATCAGTAGATTACCTTGATTGTTAAAGTCTTGACATTAGAAATTGCTCTAAAGGGAACATCCATTTGAAATCCATTTATTTCGGCTTTGATCAACTTGGATAGGATTTTATACTCTGTAACACCTTGATCTTCTTCATTGTAATGAATGTCAGCAATCAGATCTTCCAAAATGGGACATCCATAAACAAGTTTGTTGAAGTTCTTCTTATTTTTGAAATGAACATCACACAAATGAAGGGTCTTAAGCGAGGGAAGATTGACAGAGATATTACCAGGGAATTCAAGATACTCCAATTCGAGAATAACAAGTGTTTGAAATCTGAAAATACCTAGCCCCAAGGGAATCAGGTGAATTGGACTACAAATCTCGATATGCTCCACGGGATGCCGATTTGCCCTTTCGATCCAACGTTCAACACTGTAATCCTCCCAACGGTCTGAACTGCATCGCAATTTAAACGTTTTGATAAGTGGGTGGGAGAGTAAAACTTTGTCAACTGAACGGTGAAAGCGAAGGAAAGAATTTGTGTCAGCAACGGCTTCATCGTCTAAGTCGAGAGATGTGAGTGATCGGTAGAGTGGGAGCCACCTTTTGGAGAGAATAGCTGTGGAGAAAGCTAGTTTGGTGGGGAGAAGAGACAGAATATGAGATAAGATCTCATCAGGTAAGCTACTTATAATATCAATGGGTGCTGAATTCTCCATTGTTTTGTAAAGCTTACTATGATGTGTTGATTTTGTTTTGGTGAGATTGAGACTGCAAGCTGGGGTATATATTGTGTTTGTGGCAAGTTGTTTCGGACAAATCCAGCTGCTATTAAGTGGTATAGTGTTTGTGGTTAAACCCTAAATTTTAGTGTCAATCTCTTTTTTTTTTCTTCTTTTTTTCTAAATGACGTGTAGATCTTATCCCTTATGAGGTATTAGGAAATTAATTTTTTTTTTGAATAGAACTAATTAAGAAATTCAATTATAGCATTCAATATGATTATTTTAAAAAAAAATCATTATGATATGATATATGGGAAAAGTATTCTATATCTATATTATTACTTTTTATGACGTGCAGAGTCTATCGTTTTGTTGGTTGATGACATATATGTTTTTGAGGGAGACAAACATAGTTTATTTCATCTGTAATGGAATTACAAATATATGACGGTACATCAATTGGGTAACATAAGCCTATATCTAAGTTGGAGGTATTAAAATGATGCATGTGGAGTTATCGACAATGTGGTTTCCATTAAGAAAAAATAAATTCCATTTAAAAAAATGATAGTACATCAAATAGCGTAGTATAAAATAGATCTATCTTCGCTAAAGGGTAAGTGATCACATTAGTTTACCATTGGTTAAACTCGATATGAGAGTTTTAATTTATTTTTTTTAAACAACTTCTCTAGACTAGAACATATGCCATTACAATATCTGGCCATAAACATTCTCTTCCAATCCACATCTGCATCCCTCTCCACCAAGACCCTTTACCTCCACTTTTATAAAAGGGAAATATTAAAAAGCCTCAAATCGTTCACCCCTAGACCACCATACTTATCTGGCCTTCAAACATCGTCTCATTTTACCAACTAATTATATTTCTCCCAACCGCTCCACCCCACAAAATATTACGTTGTAAGTTAAGAATGCTTTACCAGATACAATTGGGCATTTTAAGAAAAAATATGTTAAAAGATAGGAATCAATACTGAATTGATAAGAACAACCCTACCTCCAAGGCTCACAAACATATCCTCTTTTAAATTACATCAATTGCCAAGAAACATAAAAGGAAGTTTTCCCCACTTATACTTTAAAAAAGAGACTTCAACCTCTATAAATTTTATTCTTGATGTGTACCTCAAAGACTGTACTTTTTTGCAAAATCACCTTGAGCCGCGACATTGGATATTCTTCATTGACCATAAATTTTCTAGACAAGATCCCTAATAAATAAAGTCTCCTCCGCGTATTGTAGGTGAAACCAAAAATATTGGATTCTTTGATTTGAATGAAGTTATTGACTACCATGAAAATCTAGGAGAAAACAAGTTTGATAAGGAGACGAGAGTCTGTGAGACAAGATCTCATTAGGTAAGGTAGTGATAATATTAACGGGTTCTGAATTCTACATTGTGTTGTAAAGCATACTATGATGTGTTGATTTTGTTTAGGTGAGAGTGAAATTTCAACGTGGGGTATTTATTCTGATTGTGACAAAGTTGTTTCAGACAAATCCAACGACTATTAAGTGGCATTGTTTTTCTGCATAGTTGTTTTGGATAATCCAGCAACTATTCCAATCGTGTATCACTGTAATGCAAATAGGGATGGTCAAGGGATTTTCCCACTCCATTCAACATGTCAATGCATTTTTTATGAACTTGAAGAATTTTTTTGAAGACACCAACTTTTTGATTCTTGGTTGTGGTTTTTCTACCATGACACAAAGTGGAAAGAAGCATGAAGTATGCATAAACCTAACAGGGGCATTGCAGTACCTAATAATTACTCAACTTAGTGTGAAGCATAAATAATAATATATCAAGTCTTGTGAAAAACATAACAAAAATTCTCTTATGAGTGTCCCTTAGTACAAAATCCAAGTATATGTTGACCTTGTTGATCATGAACGATGAAATTCTTCTAAAATGCTTATTGCAAAGTAAAACATTCTTCAAAAAGGAAATTTTCCCACTTATAATTCAAAAATAGAGACTACAACCTATATAAATTTATTCTATGTACCTCAAATACCCTACATTTTGAAAAATCACCTTAAGCTGCGACAATGGATATATTCTTCATTTACCATAAATTTCCCAGACAAACTTCCTCGATAAGTAGAATATCATTCATGTATTGTAAATGAGTGCGGTAGGGAGATGAGAGAGTGAAGGAGACAAGATCTCATCAGGTAAGGTGCTGATAATATCAATGGGCGCTGAATTCTCCAATGTGTTGACAAGCTTACTTTAATGTGTTAATTTTGTTTTGGTGAGAGGGAGATTGGGACTGCAATCCAGAGTATATATTGTGTTTTGCGGCAGAGTTGTTCCGGACAATCTGCGGCTATTAAGCGGTATTGTGTTTGCGGCCAAACCCTAATTTCTAGAGTATATGTTTTCTTCTCGATGACGTGTCGATGTAGATTATGTCCATTAAGCAATATTCTGAAATTCAAAAAAATAAATAAAAGATACACGGTGCTTTGAAATGGAAAAAATATTCATGTACACCCTAAATTATTCAACCTAAAAAAAGTACTTTGAGATAGATAGCAATAGATAATGTGATGGGATAGATGTGACGAATAGATAATCTTGATAGATGAGACGGGAAAAAGTTCTTATATATTGTGTTTGCAGCCAAGTTGAGGATCATTTATTGTTGTAAAAGTGACTAAAATTTGGAGAAATTGGAGTTCTGATGCTGTCTAATTCGGTGGCCGAATTGACTGGCTCGGTGGCCGAATTTGAGTGTTGTTTTTTGTCTGTTGGTTCGGCAAATATCGGTGGCCGAATTTGCTAGCAGAAAATATAACAGAAACGTATTTTTAGGTTGGATTTGTTCCAATTTTATGGGGGTTACTTTTACTATAAATATAGACATTGTATCAGAGTAAACCTTGAGATAGAGGGTGCTGAAACAAGGGTTGAGAAAGGCAATAACAAAACTAGGGTTTGTATAGAGTTTGTCTCTTGGCAACAAACACTACGGTTTGAGGGTTGATTCACGTTGGGAAACACTAGAGATTCGCTTTAAGGAAGTTTTAGTTATGTTTCTCCTATAACAACGTAACCTGCTGGGACGCTCCTTTCCAAAAACAGCTTTAAAAGCTTCAGTATCACCTCCCTTCTTTTAAACCATTTCTTGAAGTTGGAACTAGCAACAAAAAAATAATCAAGAAAACATTAATTAATATTATAAACAATGTTTGCCGGCAATTTAAGCAAACACAATTTAACGTAAATGTAAATTTTTACATACAAATACTTTTCTAGTTTCTTCATCCAATTGTTTTCCAGTTTCAAAAAACATTTATGATTGAGTGGGTTCTCTTTTTTCCTTTTCACGTTGCACGAATCAAAATAAAACATCCCTTGAATTAAAATGCCTCTCGTAGAAACTAGACATGAATTAAAAAAATGCTCAAAGAAACTAGCCTAAATCTCCTGTGTTTTCCCTGATCCAAAACTATCGGCTAGATGTAGATCTCAAGTAGTGGTGGTGTGACGAGATTACGTCTCCGCACCATCGTCTTCATTCCCATCTGAGTCGTGTTTTAGTCCTTATATTTTTGCGATTTCCGGTCCGTTTTCGTCCTTGTTTTTCTCCGATCTGTACAGATTTAACCTCTGTTACAACTTTTCGTGGTGAGGAGGTGGAAGAGATGAGAAGGCAACAAATTTTTGGTGGCTTGGTGTGTTTATTGGTGATCTTAGATCGACTAGATACTAGTTTTACTAGTTGTTGTGTACTGGCAACATTAGGAGTTTTTTCATGCTGTTTTTGGTGTGTTGTAGCATGACAGCAGCTGTGTGGTGATGGGTGTTGAAGAGGTGGTGAAATCTGGTGTTTTTGGTGGTCATGTGGTGGTGGAAGCGGTGGTGGTTTTGTCATGGTGGCGTGTGGTGTTTAGGTGGTCTTGTGGTGGTGATTGGGTGGTGATTTTATGATGGTGGCATGGTGGTGAAAGAAGGCTGCTTTGTGGCATTATAGTGGTGGTTATATGGGTCAGCAGTGTTGGTGGTATGTTGAGATTGTAAGGGTGTGGTTTGGATGGTATCTTGGTGGAAATTCTGGACTCGGATCGGACGTCGGATCTCTTGGTAGACTATTTTTAGATATGGTTGTGGGTTTTTTTATGATATTTTTTTTTAGTAGGTGGTGAGCTCTTGTTGTGGTGTTTTATGTTGGTGCTTTGACTATTGGAGGTCTTCGAGCGGAGCATTTTCCTTTTCTGACATGTTTTATGTTTTCACCACTGTCCTACCTATCGATTGTCTTTCAGGTTTTTTTTCTGGATTCTAGTGGGCGGATTGATTTCGCTTCGAGATCGGGAGTTAGTCTCTGGCTGCAAATTTTATAATGGTAATAGTGTCTTCTCCGGTGGATCGAAGGTGAAGGCTTCCATACTGATTTGGTTCTGGAGTATGGTGGTTCGATCGCTTTTGATTCGAGATCGGGAGTTAGTCTTTGGTCCATATTTGTTTTGGGATAATTATGGTGTTTTCTTCGATGGACCTGGAGTAGTGAGATGGTGGAATCCGAAGAAGCGTTGGAAAAGGACACTTAGAGGTGTCAAATTGGGCTCCGTTATGGTGAAGTCAAGATGTTGTTTGGTTTTGGAGGGATGGTTTTTCTTTGGGAGGAGTGGTTTTTAGGGGTTTTTTGGATGGGTAGTGAGCGATGGGTGTTTATGGACTTTGTCTTTTCAGTGGTTATTTTGCAACTGGGTTTTAATTTAGGCGATGATGTTGGTGTTGGTAGTTGTTTGTTAATGGTGTTGAAGGTAGAGCTTGGTTAGGTGGTGGGGTTTTGGTGTCTTTTTGGGGTTTTCTTTTGGGTGTTCCGCCTATATACGACGCCTTTGTCTTGTAATTTATGGATTACCGATCTTTTTTCGTCTTGTGCAGGGACCGAGTTTTTTGATAAAATTTGTTGTTAAAAAAAAGTACAAATGTTAGCTGTTTCCAAAGTCTTGATTATTACGTGATGGACATCTTTACTTAAGAACATGTACCAAAAATATTTCATTATCATTCACACAACAAATGTAAGATAATTAATGTGAATTTACAATACTAGTAAACAGCTAAATAACTACACATGCAAAGCACGGTTTGAGGAAAACCCAACTGGTCATACAAAAAACTAGACATGAATGAAACTAAAGTGAAAGCAAAAAATTGTAATCACAATAACTAAAGTTGTATGCTGAAAATTACAGACAAGAAAATCAATAAACCATAAAAAAATACCAAAATATTTATTAAATAGAACTATTATCGATTAGTATTTGTTAGCATCAACCTCGAATTACAATGTCTTAAGGATTCCTACTAAGGAATGAACTATTACCAACTTTACTTCCTTATATCAAATAAGATGGGTATTAAGTAGAACTATTTATCCTTTCTTTTTTAAGATAGATACATTTTTTTTAAAGAAACCAAATTATTTTATGTTTTTGGCTCAATAACAAGTTAAAATTCATACCAAGTTATTAAAAGTATTTTATCTAACTCCAAGAGAAGTCAAATAGATGACGTTAAGTTTCAAAACATCACTACACCATATATCCTCTCTTGCAACAGTTAAAAAGCGTAGCAAGTACTGAAAAAATCGTTGCCTAAAAGAACAGGGTCGTTTAAGGGGACGTTTTTTCACGTTATTTCGGCACACTTTTGGAAAACGTCGTCTAAACCATTGGAAAAGGAGACGCTTTTTTATGTCATTTGTTGCAACAATATTTAACTGTGGCCATAGTTGGCTACGGTTATTAAGCGTTGCCAAAGATTGAAATAGACCAAAAAAAAAATTGTAAAAATAGCTTATAGGAGACGTTACAATAATTGCGTAAATAAGGAAAATTAAATTTAACTACAAATCCACAAAAGTTGTGTTGCAACAAATTTGAATTAATACATAATAATAATAATAAGGAAAATTTCTAACGTTACTTGATACCAAGTACAAGACTAGCAAAATACATGGTTCAATTAATTTTAATGCTTTCAAGTGCAAGTCTAAATAAAACATCATCCAACTTGTTCAACTTTGTTTTAAAATTTACCATCATCTATGTTCTCCTTTTGAAATTCATCATCTTCTTGAAACTCATAAACTATGTTGCCTTTTTCATCATTTTCATTGATACCTTGATGCAAAAAAAAAAGTAAAACAAAATTACACTAACCATAGATGGTATCAATTCGATGGGCAATAAGAAATCCATCAAAAGTTATACATAACACAAATAAAAGGTAAGACAATTAGTAAAACACATCCAAAGTATTTATGTGAACAAGAAAACCTCTTTAATATAAGAGTAATTTCCTACAATATCAAAGTCATAAAATAGTCATCATAACAACACTAGAATAAATCCACAATCTCTAAAATGAATCAAACCTTACACTAAATAAATTCTCTAATAAGTTTGCTAATATTCTACAACCTTTTAGTAACTACAAACAATGTCAAGACAACATGCATAAACAAAAATTTATCCCAATCCTAATAGAATTGAATTGATGTCAAGTATAACATCATCAACATTTATTCACAATCAATTGCAAATTAAACTCAACAGAAGATAGCAACAACATTACTCAACAACTAATCAATCAAATATTCAAATTATTCTTATCCTCACCTAATAACCTTCATCCACAATAACTTACAAATTAAACTCAAAAGAGGACAGCAACAACATTACACAACAACTAATCCATCAAATACACAAATTATTCTTATCCTCACATAATAAAATCTCTAACACTAGTTTAAAGGGACCAAAAAACTCGTACCACTTGGACTAATTCAATATTGATTTTGTTACACTTTTTTATTCTTGCGTTGGACATTGATCTCATCATTTATATTTATTTTTAAGATATTATTATAATTTGTTTAGGGAATTTTTAAGATATTATTATAATTGTAAATTTAAATAAGTTTAATTTAATATACTTACACGTGTATTCGTGCACACAAACTTATTTAATTCTAACCCGGGCAACGCCGAAGCTCTAAACTAGTATATATATGAAGTAATGTTTTGTATGCAACATATCGCTTCCACATTTATCCTCAATAATTTTTTATATTTGTTAAATTAATATTTTATTTGGCAGAAATATCTCAACAAACTTCGTATATTATTTTGATCTTATCAACTAAATATTTTATTTAATTTTTTAATTTATTTTTAAAATTTATGTAGCATAAATATCTCATCAAACTACTAGTAATATTTTAAAATTTTACAATCATCAATAATATCAATCAATAGTCTACCTATCGTTATCTATTTATGAAGATTTTTTTTTGTTTGACAAAGATTTATTTATGAAAGTTAATGACTAGCATCTTTAGCCGAATATAGATGTTCAAAGAAGGGCATAGAGATTTTTGACTGAATTTTTTTATAATTCCTATTATATCTATTATTAATTATCCATATATTATATGTTAGTTCACTACAAGAAATTTTGCATTTTGCAACACTTGATTTGCGACCCTTGCCAAAAAACTGCCTCAAAGTTCAAATTGCGACAGTTATGCGACTATTGTTCCTGAACAGTCGCAACTTTTATGTATAAACGCGCTTTACCAATCTCACACTCCCGCTTTGGCCCAAATTTCATTTTCACTCTCCCTCTTTCTCAAATTCACTCTTCCAGTTCCCAAATTTCATTCTCATCACTCTAAAACCCTAAATCCCAAATTTCATTCGCAACTTTTTTTCATTCCTCAATCTTCAGTCTCGGTTGTCTCTCTACAATTGCAAAACCCTCAATCTCGGTTCTACTTCTCTAATTCATCCCTCAACTTCCAATTTCATTCCTCAGAAAAATCTTAGTTCTCAATTTTATCCCTCAATCTTATTACCCATTCTCTAATTCGAAAGAAGATATGGTGTGTATGAATCTGTCGAAATCTAACTCAATTTCATTCCCAAATTTGTAGAAATCTAACTTTAAGGTGATGATTTCACGCCTCTCATGGTTCTCATGCCTCATTCTCACTCATTC
>Ga0315914_1004336_pt1 | contig 21231 bp, 15 predicted proteins | sample MpolenodulesMG_FD_203920 | JGI IMG/M metagenome (GOLD analysis project Ga0315914, IMG submission 203920) | Medicago polymorpha root nodule microbial communities from Los Angeles, California, United States - elongated nodules | ecosystem: Host-associated > Plants > Roots > Nodule | place: USA...
TGTTCTTTCTTTCTCTGTTCTTTACTTCTATCCGCTGCACACGACTCTGAACTCACTCAGACTCTGAATTACTTCAGACTCTGAACCTGAGAACAGTTCTTCAACGTAAGGAACGAAAACGTTTTTGTGAGAACACAATTCAACCCCCCCTTCTTGTGTTTTTCTCACCTTCATTGACAACTTAGGATCTCCTTCACCCTCCTTTCCCCTAAAATCTTGCACAATGTCGCCACAACGGGCTTTTCTTGTCCACCTTCTTAAGATATACTTCTCAGGAATTACCTTAACATCATTAAATTCAAACACTTTTAATGCATGTGAACAAAGTATGCCAAATGTTTCAAACTTCCTACAACTACTAGTAATGGAAGTTGAAACACGATTAAACGAAACTCTCCAAGATCCTTCGTGGTTTGCCATGGTGATGACATATTGACAAAGAGAGTCAGATTCATGTCTATTTGGTATAGATAAAGCTAAGAATAACTTAAACTCATTTTGAAATAATTCAAAGACAGTGTGTATGTATATAATTTTCCTATTTGAATTAGTATTGGTGAAGTTTCATATGTCAACCTTGCAAGATTATGTGAGGATTCAAACACACAACTCAATTCTTTTGTTGTCTTCTCATCAACAACTTTTTTAAAATGTTTGAAGAATTGTAGGATATCCACATTCGGTTTCATACAAGACTTGAAGTGAGCATCCGAACTTTCACTATGTTGTGTACTTTGCATGCCAAGTGTTAACACTTCCTTCATATAACATGCATCCCATTTTTCCAATGACATAAGCTGACTTGATCCAAGGTTTATCACGAATATTATATTCGTTGATCAAATCAAACCAAAGTTTCTCAAAATCTGATTCATTGTCAATATCATACATGCATTTTTTTATATCTCTAAGCAGAAAAGTTCCTCCCTTCATCAAGTTCCTAAGATATTTGACTCCATTTTGTAACAAGTGCCATGTGCATAAACCATGGTGAGTCTCTGGCATCACTTTTGCAAGTGCACTTGCCATTTCTTGATCTTGGTTAGCGAAGATCGTCTTTGGTTTTTATTTTTGTGCTTGTAAAAATGTATCAAACAACCATTTAAATGACTCAATTGTCTCATTATGCATTAGTGCTGCACCAAAATTGATTGAACCTCTATAATGGTTGAAACCATAAGAGTAAAAAAAAGCAAGTGGTCTATTGGCATGGTTGGTACAATATGTGGTGTCTAATAAGACAACATCACCAAAATACCCGTAATCCAAAATCATACGTGCATCACACCAAAACACATTTGTATCTTGTTCTTCTACATCTATTTGATATGCATGAAAGAAGGATGGATTCTCCAACAATTGTCATTGAAAATATTGCAAAAGACATCCAATCTCACCATACGTTATACTTCTTTGTCTTCTGGAAGTGATGTAGTTTCTTACATTCACCTCTGTAAATCCTACATTAGCTTTATGCTTGCATGTGTGCTCATAAGTTGAAATGTGGACTTTTGTCTTAATCCAGAGTCATTGGCCATATCAATCTCATATGCTTGTACTTCAGTTATCTTTCTAAGTGATCGAAGCATGTGTGTTGTCTTTGGTTTTTGTAGTTCATGGTTATGTTCATCTACAAACTCATGGATGATCAACTTTCCGTTCTTACGACGTGAAAGTGTAATTCTTACAAGACAATTGTTCTAGTATCGGCTCTCTAATATTTTTCTTCATATGCATTTTTTTTCTCTTTCTTCTTTATCCCTTCCTCACAACAAACCAACCTACATGAAGTTGCACTACCGTCTTCCTTCTTGTTTGTAAAATGTACTCTAACTATGAAGTACACGTAAACCACAAGCAAACCAAAATTATTTAGCCTCTTCCATATTATCAAATCCCATTCAAAGCTCTAGCTTCCAATCAACATTTGAAGATGCCATATTTGATCAAACTATCTAAGAAACAACAAGAACAGCAACATAAGTCAAGTTATTAGAAAAGAAGAAGTAGAGTTAATGTAACATTGCAAGGCATTCTATATCATCCTTAACTAAATCTGTCAGTTTCTTTAATTATTACCAGAAACACAACACCAAAATCGCAGAAACGTAGTACCATAAATGCAAAACTCAGAAAACAGGAACACTAAAATTATCATGGCATGGTATTTTGAAATATGAATTGAACTAGGGTCTCTCATGGCATGGTGATTAATCAAACAATGCATACAAAAAAATTAAGAAAGAAAGAATGACAAGGACACAAATTCTCAAGGATCAATCTATATCATCCTCAAATAAAACCCTAAATTTCCTATATCATCCTCAAATAAAACCCTAAATTTCCTAAAATCAAATCCCAATGAATTGAAACTAGTTTAAAAAGGTTTGTTTAGTCTTCCTAATCAAGTGCTGCTAATCTCTACTTTCATTGAAATTTTGATTTTTATTATGGTTTGTTCTCATTCATATGAGCATTTCAATCATTCAAAAGAAATAGATAAAGAAAAAACATTATGATGACATGTTCATGGAAGGCTGACGACGGCGCAGGCGGTGACGACCGGTGGTGGAGGAAAAGCAAATGATGATGGTGGTGGGTTTTGTTTTGAAGTGGGGGTATGAAGAAGAAGAGGAAGACAGAGGATGTGTGACTGATTCCTATCTCACATGTTGTTTTGTGAGACTATATACTTCAATATATCTCATAAGAAATAAAAGTGATACGCTTGAAAATTTCAAAGTTTTTGTAATTGAAATTGAAATCAATTCAAGAAGGGAATCAAGTGATTTCGTAGTGATAGAGGCACACAAACATAATTTCCAGAATTCAATGAGTTTTATAAATGACACAGAATTATTCATAATACAACTGCACCTTTCTCTCTTAATATGAATGGTAAAGCGGTTATAAAAAATAAACCATTTACCGAGTCAGTTGTTGTCATCATGCTTAATACTAGCGGTGCATCTCATTGCTGGGAAATTTTTTATCAACTGGTTGGTTTGTGCTAAATAGAGTGCTTTAATCTAAGAACAAAATTAGAAGAGGATCCAACTATCCTTCAAGAAGCGTTGTCTTCCTTGAATGCAGACTTATGACAAGAAGCCATAAAAGATGAGATGGATTCTCTAGAGTCTAACAAGACCTAGTATTTGGTAGACTTACCTTTTGATTGCAAATCAATATGTTGTAAATGGATTTTGAAAAATAAAACCCGATCGAACTATTAATAAATACAAGGCTTGTCTTGTAGCCAAAGGTTTTAGACAAAATAATATATATATATATACACATACATATATCTATATATATATATACATACATATATATATATACATACATATATATATATATATATACATAGATAGATAGATTTCTTCGACATCTTTTCTCCAGTCACCAGGATAACATCCATAATGGTACGAATTGATCTTGGTGCTATTCATAATTTGGAAGTACACCAAATGGATTTTAAAAATCGCTTTTTTTTTTTATGGTGAACTTGAAGAAGAAATCTATATGGAACAACCTGAAGGTTTTGTAATCCATGGGCAAGAAACTAAGATATGCAAGTTAGATAAGTCTGTGTATGATCTTAAAAAGTCCATGAACTATGCCACGAAAAGTTTGACAACTTAATGATAAGAAATGAGTTTAAATTTTCTTGTTGTGAATGCTCTATAATCATTGTTGTCAAACAACTTTTATATGAAAGACCTCAGAAAAGATAATGTAATTAAGGGTATTAATTACCAAGTCAGAAAAGAGAATTTCCTTAGATAAATCTCACTATGTTGAGAAAAACTTGAGGAAATATAAATACTTTAACTGCAAACCTGCTTGCACACCATATGATTCAGGTGAAAAACTATTTAAGAACACTGCTGAAAGTATGAGAGAAACATTGATAATCTTAAGTATGCCATTGATTACACTAGACCCAACATTATCTATGTCGTGGGAATGTTGTGCAGGTTTGTCAGTAGACCTAGTAATGAGCATTGACAAGCTATTGATAGGGTCTTAAGACTCCTAAATAGAACTATGAACCTTGGATTACATTATCAAATATTTCTGTTGCCTTGGAAGGATACAAAGTGTTAGATTGGAACACCTTATCAGATGATTCCAAAAGCAACCATTGAATATCTTTGAAGGAGTTGTTTCTTAGAAAATCTAAGAAATAAAATATATTGGCTCAGTCTGCTTTGGAGTCTGAGAAGATAGCACTAGCAACAGCTAGTGAAGAAGAAAGTTGGTAAGTATGCTTGCTAGTAAAGATTCCCTTATAGGAAAACAATTACAAGTTGTGTTGATCCATAATGATAGTACCGTGACTATTGCAAAAATTGAGAACCGTTAATGTAATAGTAAGAGATGACAAATACGTCATATGAACATAACTAATAGAGAGTTACTCTCTACAGAGGTGTAAGAGTGGGTCATGAACACACTAATGAAAATTTAGTCGATCCTTTGATGAATGGATTAGCTAGAGATCAGGAAGTCAATAACACATTGATGAAGATGAGACTAGTGCCTATGAAATCACTCATGATGGTAACCCGACCTAAATGACTGGAGATCCCAAGAAATAGGTTCAATGGGTAATAACAAGTTGTGAAGTGATATAAGGTGAACATGCTATAATAAATCATAAGAAGCATGATTCCTGAAGCGATAAGAGGTTGAGATAATATAAACTCTTAATGAGATCTATACTCTATATGGAGTGGAGTACCTAGCTACAAGAGTACTCTTGATAAACTCACCTTTGTGAATGTGGAAGTGGGGACGCTTCCTATGGAATTCTAGGCAAAATTCCTAGAGCGTTCACTAAACCGGGATTGATGTATAGATCCTTTAATGCACGGGCTTTTGAGAATACAGATAAGAAAATGTTGTGTGTGGTTTGATGTCAGAGATAAAGTTCAAGACTACGAGTTATTCTGGTAAAATTTGAATCTTATTCACTATGCAAAGGTTCAAGTCATAAGGCACCTTGGCTTATGCTATCTTAATAGAAACCTAGAAGTCATTTTTTAATATCAAGTGGGGGATTGTTGGAACACATTGAGTGTTAGAGTGTGAATTAAAAAAAAAATCTCATGTCAACTTTCTCAATTATTGCTCATTTATGAGGTGAAGTCAAACCATTAATTTTGTAACGGTCAAATGATCTTGATCATTGGATATGAAACTCATTTTTGCCTCATCACCTATAAATAGAGCTCCCATTCCTCACTTCTACTCATCCCAAAAGTTATTTTGAGTTGTCAAAAAACTTTTCTCTCTTCTCCCTACTTTAGCTTGTGTTGACGAGCTATTCTTTTCTTCTCCCTCTTTTTCTGTTTCTTCGGATTGAAAGAGTGTTCTTAAGGCCATAATCCCTTCGGTTTATAACGTTCCTTCAGAATTAAGAATGGTCTTAAGAACATAGTCCCTTCGGTAAAATTCGTCCCTTCGAAAATAAGAGTATTCTTAAGATGATTGTCCCTCTCGAGACAAAGTGTCCCTTCAGAAAAATAAAAATGATCTTAAGAATATAGTCCATTTTATGTTTTATGCCCTTGGAGAAGTTAGAGGTTAGAATGGTGGAAACACCATATTAGAGGGATCCTAGTACCATATAAGAGTGGTCTTAATACCATAATAGAATGATATATTTCTAGAACAGATCATATAGTGCAATATGGCTCTGATATAGTTGTAGCTGAGCTGTTTTATCCTAGGGGCGTCGTGGTTGATAATCTGCTTGCACAGTTTTGATCAGTGTCACAAAACGTCTTAAAGATAGCGACCTAATCCTCGACTCAGCCTAATAATCTCTTCGGTGAAAGAAAATATTTTTAAACTAATTTTGACTATTGTTCCAACAAATATATATGATCTCTTATGCATATGTATACGTATGCATGTATATGTACGTATGTATGGATACCAACATCTTCTACTTCAAAGATATACGGTGTAGTCATCAGAATCACAACTTTCTTGAAGGTTTTCGGTTTTTGACTTTTTCATGAAAATTATTTTATTCGATTTTTAGTGTCATGCATAACGATGTTTATTTTTATCTCTGGTGTGATTCAAATAATTATACGTAATAATGTTATATCTTTTAGGTCAATGGATGTTATGTTTAAGATGAATGATTTTGCTATTAAAAAAGACTTGCAATGCGGCTTATTATCGCTTGATTTCACTTTAAATTTCACTTTAAATTTTTTAATAATGTTATATCTTTTTTTTTTAATTTTCACTTTAAATTCTTTTAATTCATTTTGAATTACTAATAAAAAATATATATAATCAAATCTCCAACTTTATTCTGAAAACGTCTTCATGTGTGTTAGTGAATGTTTAGATCACACACACCTCCAAAAAGAAATTCAAAAGTTTGACAATTAAAAAAGTGTGGAATACTCTGCTTGGTATTGCTAATGCACTTCATTGTCACTTTGTTAAATTATGATCACATCAATGGCTGCACTTGTGGTGCATACTTTTAGGTACCAGAGTGTGCACCTTATTTAAAACCTTGTTTGTATATCGTGATTTCAAGCAACACCTGAAACATTGACACCACTTGATGACATTATCCACATTAGTGACATGAATGAAAGACCATGATGCCCTAAAAAAAACCTCAGCCACAGTGTTTAATGTTTTTAGTGGATACCCTTTTGATTATATGTTTTGCTACTTGAGGTATCCACTATCACCAGAACCTCCACCATCATTTGTCCTATTGACCCTGTAGTTACTATGTTCAACAATGGACACCCTTTTCGATGTTCTTTCAAAAATATGATACATTGTTTTACTATTGCACGTGCATCACTCCCTTGGGCCTACAAAAGACAAAAGTTTCTATATGTGGCTACTTCATTTTAGGGACATTTCTTACGTTTTTATTATAACTATCCAATTTAATTATGTGGTTTATATTATGGTTTTAAATTGCTGCAACCACAATTTTGTTCACAATATAGAAGTTTTTTAGGTATGTACAATGACATCGCAGCTGCAATATTATTAACGTATCTTGCCATAATATAAAGTTTGAGTAGTTCTACCAACACTCTTTTGAACACTCTCTGTATTAAACCAATTACATTTTGAAAATGGAACCTACATAAAGTGGTGCGACATACAATGATTTCATCCAATAAGAGAATGAGTGTTTGAGAGAGTGTTCAAAAGAGAGTGTTGCTAGCATCCCTCTACAAAGGTTTGATGTGTAACTATGACTGCAATTTAAAACCGTGGTTTATATATTTAGTGGGAAAATGGAAAAGACACCATTAATTTGATCATGTTAATAATTTCATAATATGTGCTCATATTATCATATTCAAGTTAGGTAGTACATTACTTAATCACACCATTCACCAATAGGATAAGTACGCGGCGATATGTGAGTTTGTGACACAAGCAACTGTTTATTTTTATTTTTATACTATAATAAGGTCAAGTCAAGTAATGAACATCAATATCTAAAGCTTTTATTTCATATTTATGCTTCTAAAACTCTTACTTGTCTAATGAATGGACAAGTAAATGGATCATAGAAAATTTAAAAGAAGGAACATCGTTATAATGGAGACTGGAAAATAGTGTGATCTCAATCATGAATTTTAGAGGAATCATCATCTTTGTGTTGAGATGTGTTGCATGGAATTTGACATAAATCTTCCATGTTGCAAGGAAAAGAGTTACCAATTTGCATGTCAGCTACCATTTGGCGAAGATCAAAAGTTTCTTCTTTAAGTCTTGCATTCTCTTGAACAACTTTGTCATGTGACTCAGACACATGGTTTAGTTTATCAACAAGGTTGTGATTTTCAGTTCTGAGTCTCACCACTTGTGACCAAAGTTCATCCAAGTGTTTTTGTTTCCTCATCCTTGATCTCCTAGCTGATTCTCTGTTTGATATCATTCGTCGATGCTTTCTTTCATCGATGATGTTGAACTGTAGTTCATCTGCTTCATCAGAAGTAGTTGAGTTGCTGCTTAAACATGAAGGTGGAGCAAATGGATCATGGCCTGCTGATGGGTAATGGAAGTTTGGTAAACCTCCTAAAAGATTATTTAGATGGTAATTTGGAATTTCATTCTGTGGCAAGATAAAGTTTGGTTGAACATGGAATGAATTCTCAAGAGGAGTTAGATAATTGACTCCTCTCATCTCACTAGGAACCATGGCTAGAATTTTATTAGACTTTGAGGGTATTGATGGAAATTAAATAATATGCTAAGAGAACTGAAGAATGGTGTATGAGAAATGGATTGAATTTATAGGAAGATGATGGCATGAAAAGTGGGACCAGTTTGAGGAATGAGACATAGTGCTTAGGGCTTACATGAGCAGAAGTTTAACAATTATTGGGAAGTGCTGCTTAGTGTATGAATGTTTTGGTATGAGATAGACATCAATGAAAAGACTACTTTTTATTATATAAGTGGCTGTCTAGAGTCCATGTCATAATGCTTTTGGTTATTTATCTTATATGTATGGCTATGGATATTATTACTATTATTACTGGATGTAATTTGTAATTTATTACTGTTCAAATTAGTCATTTCCAAGATGCTGGTGTAAAAATTCATTGTTTGGTAAAGTAGAGGATACTATCTGCTGGTCTCAGTGGTAAGGGACTTGAACATCTTATTCACAAGATTTAATTTTTGACTCCTACGTATGGAGAAAATTCGGTTGAAAGAGTGAATCCATTTTATGTACTCAACAGGTTCCTCAAAGAAGATTAGTCGTAGTAAACGGCTCCAAAGTTATCAAAGAAAATTGTGAGATATAATTGAAAATCTATATAAATTTTGTTTGTGTTCATAGTATATAGGAATTAAGTTGTTGCATAAATTCTAATAATTTGCTGTAAAATGAAAAAGGTGAGCAAAACCTAAAGGTTTTAATTATGAGTTGACATGTGTCAATAATGACTAAATGTGATCTACAATCAAGTCTTGATAGGTAGCAGCAGTGAACTAAATCAATATGGTGTATACTTATATATGCAATTTAAAACCAATTTATTAGCACCTAAAAATAGTGTTTATGTCAATCCTATAGAAGAGTTGTTTATCTTGGGGTCCCTACCTAATTGCATAAGCAATTTTGAAAATAAAAAACTCTTAGAACCAATAATTCCTTATGATAGATGACGGCATGAAGACCAGTTTAAAAGGGGTAAGAATTACTATTTTATGGTCATTAGTATTGTAAATTGGATGACTCATGAGCCACTAACTTACATTAATTGAAGGGACCTGTGTTGGAGCAAATGCTTTTTATTTTAAGCAAGTAACATCTTGTCTTGTACCTAAATTTTAGTCATTTTATCATATGTAAACCATTGTGTTAATTAACGTACGATTCTATGTTTCTTATGTTCTTGAGAGCTAACAAAGTACTTTGTCATGATTGTGGGAAAACTAATAAGCTATTAAACTATGTTCCTATAGTGTTACCTTACAACAATTAATTCTATTTAAAATGACAAGTATAAATCATTTTGATGATAGCTACATCTAATTTACCCATTAGTGGTATAATAAAATGATTGTGTCTTTAGTTAAAAGTTGGATGGTTAGTCTCACATATCAATCGTTTTAATTTAAATATTTTTAATTTTAAAAGTATTATAACTAATTCAAAAGAATTATCTAAACCCTTCCGAATTATCATCGGATATTATTTGAGTTTCTCAATTTAGAATTTTGTATTACCAAAAAAAAATCATGTTTGGAGAGTATTCTTTCATGTATTTTCTTTGATGGACAATTTAGACAATTAAATTAAATCGTTACTAAGTAATAAAGTGTTAAGTGAGTATCGTATCTATATGGATTTTCGTTCCAACTAGACAATTCGCGTTACTTATTTAAAACATAGAATAAAAACAATTAAAATAAAATAAAGTAAATATGGGTGGAGTTTTTGCAATTTAATCTGTTTGCGCAAAGTAGTTGTTTATTAGTAACTTAGTTTTTAATTGCAGAATGTTAGTGACGGTTAAGATTCTTCAAATCCCCTCTATCTATTTGTTGGAATTAAGCAACAATCAAGTCATTTAGATATTGGTTAAATGGTACCTATTTAAGTGATGAGTTCGTTGAGTTATTATGCTCCTCCAGTTGTTGCGTTGCACCAGATTCACCTAAGGTATATGTGCTCTAACAGGTATAGGGTCGTCAATCTTACTGGTTCTAGTTATGTCTATGCACGGGGTATTAGGTGGGATCTTGGTAATTAAAACATAGACTTAAATTAGGGTTTCTAAATTTGTCCTAAAGGGTCGCTCATCTATGAATCTTAAAAGTACATCAACATACTCTCTCTTTGTAGTTCTACATACGAATAACCATATCTACCTTACCAAAGATGAAAAGAGTAAAATTACTATGCAACATATGGATTCGGATTTCGGCCAAATTTTGGGTTCATACACCTTTCCTAGGTATGTCACGTCCCTACGCCTAGTGAAAGCATTAAGATCTTTGCATAATATAATTAAACAGGACACATAAAATTAAATAGATCCAACTAATAAATTAGAGGTTCATCTTAGAACCCTATCCAATAGGGTTTAGTTACTCATGCTAATTAAAGACAAATTACAAAAGAAATAAAACATGCCCTTGAGACTAAGGTTGAGGAGAGAGACTCCTCCCTTGAAGCTCCTAGCGCTTGCATTCCTTGAACCGCTTCGTTCTGAATGAATAATTGTGAATGTGAGGGGTTGTAGTTATAAGCTAATTTCCAAGTGGGCTTGGCCGAAAAAATTGGGTTTTTTTTTCCACAAACCTGTGGAGAAAAGTTGTTTTTCCCCCGCTTTCGCACTGACGCTACACGTGGGCTCGCACCCGGGGGCGCGCCAGTGCAATTTTGCACACCCTGGAGCGGGCAACATACACCTGGAGGCGTGTGGCACTGTTGTTCTACGTGTTTTCGTCTTTTTCTTTGTTTTTTTGAGTATTTTCTTCCATGAAACTTGTCGTGTGACTTGAAATAGAATTTCTCCTCTTTGTAATGTCTTCAGAGACATCTTAAATCTTCATTCATTGTGTTCTCAAATCCTTTTAAGATACTTTGCTTTGACGATTTGCATGATTTTGCCTTGAATTACATCAAAAACACCCTAAAACTGCTTGGTTTTGAGAAAACTAAAATTACATGACCCGAAATAAAAACATTATAAAATATCCCAAACAACATCAACAATCGCTCTAAAACTCCTCTAATTTGAATCAAAAATAAATGAAAATGACTGAAAAATATGCTAAAAAGAACGACAGATGATCTATCATCACCCTTTCTTCCTTCCTTTTATCCAAAGTTCTCACCGGTCACCTCTTATTCCCTCTAAAGTCACTGTTGCTCATCACGCTCTCTCTAACACCACAACATTGTGTTCATTTGTATGCTTTTCCTTTCTATCTCACTTTTGAATTTTAATGCTTTACGCTAAGCTATCTCCAAATTCATTGGATGAGAACTAAATAGCACTATGTGCATGAGGCCAGTGGCACTTATTAGAACAAGTTTATGGTATTACACTTGTCTAAAAACCACTCTAATAACCATCACAATTCATAAGGGTCCTTATCGCTTCAGGTTTACTCAACAAAGTTTTTCTGTTCACAACATATTAGGAGCTGCCAAATCTGTTTTCTTCTCTAAATAAGTACTTAAACTTTTTTATGCTTCCCATTGTTGTTGCCTAATATACCTTATTAATTCTATCTCGTTCAAGGCAACAAAAAGTAACAGTATCTTTTCAATATGCATGATTTGAGTATAGTTATTGATGATAGCTTTGTTATTTTGCTAATTTGTCTCTTCTTATGGCCCACTTGCATGACAAGATAATAAAAAAAAAACTTTAGAATTAAATCATAAAGTAGGATATAGATACATACAAGACATAATCGCTGAAACATCGATACTGTTAATAATTTGATAACATCACATACTTTAATATAATATATATGTTAGTGTCGGATGTCCGACATCAAGACACATCTAATCTAAAGATTGTCTGTGTTTCATAGGATTTAAATCGTTCAGTATGCACGTAACTCACCCACCATCTCCATGATAACTATAGTGTCTTTTTGAGATTTGTCATCCCCCTGTGAAACAAATTCGATGCTGCCTTTTTGAAGTATATTTATTTCAAATCCACTAGGTGTTATCGTCCATGAACTTGTTATTACCTCTTAAACATAAGATGTGATAAATTTTAATGCTTAGAGAATAGATACAATGGTTGGAGCACACATTCTAGTAACTCTTATTTATAATAGATTATAATTATAACTCCATCAACAAAACTATAAACGAATAGTGTTTTGATCATAACACATGTGTATAAGAAAACAGAACAACTTTAAAATAATAACGAAATTAATTTTTTTTTAAGAAGATAAATTAGCCCACCTAAATTACGAAATAAAAATATATATTTTTAGGAGTAATAGTCATATATTTTTAGGAGTAATAGTCATTTTGATCCTTGAAACCATAATAGTCCTCTAATGTATCGAAATTTTAAAATAACCATTGACTGTGCACTATATTAGTCAAAATAGCTTATTAAATTAAAATGATTTGTTAATATTATCATATTAATCTCTCAATATACTTAGTTATCGTCATATTAGTTTTTATAAGTATTTACTTACTATCATATCAATCTCTATATTATTAAAAGAGTTAATATCAACATTGAGGGACAATTTTCACGTTAAAAACTGTTTGAAATAACCGAAGTGCACAATCAAAGATAAGGTTGGAATTATGATAAGAGAATATAATAGCAACTATTTCATCAAAATGACTATTTTTCCTTTTTTTTTGTTAATCTCTCAACTTACCAAAGTGATGACCATGTAAAGGTTTTGGCTTAATAGCAGTTTTGACCCCCTATATTTCAAGAAGTTGTGATTTTGGCCTCCTAATAAAATAAAATACAAAATCGCCCCCTAAGTATTGCCCCTTTTGCAGTTTTGGCCCCCCATGTCAATTTTGACCAAGTCAAAGCTGACGTGGACGCCACATCTGTAATTTTTTTAATTAAAAAATAATGATAATTACACATGTGGCGTCCATGTGTGCATTGACTTGGTCAAAATTGATCTAGGGGGCTAAAATTGCAAAATGGGCAATATTTATGAGGCAGTTCTGTATTTTATTTTGTTAGGGGACTAAAATCACAACTTTTTAAAACATAGAGGGCCAAAGCTGCTTTTAAACCAAATGTTTTTAAGAAAAGTATGACTTGGCTTAATGTGATGAAGAGTGTTCAAAAGGGTGTGTATGAGAGTTTCACAGTAGCATTCCTCTTAAAACATATATGAAGCACAAAAGATTTGATCAAAAAAGTTTTGTAAAATTTATGAGGCCAACATTAATCTCTTTTTGTGTTTCTTAATTTTCCTTGGATGGGAGTGGATATATTAATTGCAACATCATAATACTACTCTTTCGGTTCTAAATTATACTTCATCCGTTTTAAAATGAATGTCGTGTAAGGTTTTTACACACATATTAATAAATGCATTAATTAAAAGAAAGAGAGATGTTATTTTACCAAATTAACCTAATCAATTATTGGTTTGTTTTTTATTAGAGAAAAAATAATACTTTGGAAGTAGTGTATATAATATTAATTGAAGGATACAATTGAAAAGAAAAAGTTACTATTGCATTGAAAACTGAAAGTGACATTCATTTTAAAATAATTTTATTTTGGCTAAAACGACACTCATTTTGAAACGGAGGGAGTATGTCATTCTAACAAAAGATTGTCTGTCATAAATTATATGTCATTTTACGATATCAATAAATCATTAATGCTTATTTTTTTATTATAGTACCCGTTACTATTTTATTACGTTATATTTTTTCAATTTTTTTAATTTATGTTTTTCATACCATTAATAAATTATATTTTTGTAAAATAACTTATATTTACTCTTTTGTATACAACATTAATTGTGTTTTTTAATATATGTGAAATTATTCGAATGATATATAATTTGGGATGGATAAAGTATATAATTGTTAGGCGATTTTCCACTATTGAACTTTCCTTACATTTTAAACTAATCTGATAAGGGTAAGTACAAGATGGTTGCTAAAAGAAAAAGGGAAAAAAAGTTTGATAGTGGTGAAGTACAATTAAAGAACATTAATAAACCATCTCAAAATTAAAAGGTCAATGTGTTGGAGTTTATGTGGAAGATTCTTTGTAAATCCATTGTACTTGCATGAATTCCTAGGACACGAATCATAATGCTTTGTCATTACGTAAACAATTAGAGTAGAAACCTCAATTTAGCATCCCATGCCTCTCTCCCATGGACTATATCGAGTGAAAATAATTAGTCTCACACAACATGAAAAATAAAAGTTAAATATCATTTGAAAAAGATATTCATAATATTGTCTGATTGTGCCTCAAATATAATTATATTCCGTTGGGAAAATCTATTCTAAACAATAAAAAAAATGTATACAGTCAATAGCATTTTAGACTTTTTTTTTGACAAAATAGCATTTTAGACTTAAATGTGCTTTTATTTTATTTTTATTTTTTTGGTATAAGAGAGGGTCAAAGCCTAAAACGTGTTTTTAATCTTCTTATTTTAACTAACGCTAGTATCCTATTTTTAAATCCGGAATTTTAGTCCCCAATTTCACAAGTTTTAGAATGTTTCCCCAACACAGTTTGATGTTATTTTTTAGAACATGTCATATTCGTTAGTGATTTGGAATTACATTTGATGATATGCCATTTTTATTTGTACTAGACTTTTGTTCGTTGATCATGGATCCAGTAACACCCCTATTTTGAAAGTGTTTAAAAAACACAATATAATAGAAAATGTGAGAAATTTTGTTCATCTTCAAGTAAACTACTATCTACTATGGCATCGACATATATTGATCACTCAGTCTCTTCATCTTCAACCTCTTCTTCAAGTGTTGTGATATCTTCATATAACCACACAAAATATTGTGCAAGTCATCATAGAAGAACATACGATGTGAATCATTGTTTTCAAAGATATAATAATAATGGAGTATAGCATATTAAATGCACAAAAATAATTACACATATATCTTTAATCAACTCATAGCAATCATCAACAAACTATGCAAGACCATGACTCATGCATCCTAGACAACAACTACTCAAACCAGTGGCGGAGCCAGGATTGTTACAAAGTCTTGGCAAAAAAAATTTGCAACATATTTATAGGTGTTTACATAAGAAATTGCAAGCAAATAATCAAAAATCTAAAGAAATTGCCCAATTTATAGATGTTTATATAAGAAATTCAGAGGAATTTACATAAGAAATTGCAAAAAATTTGAGTTGGAACCCGAGCACGTGCCCAAACACAACCCCACCTTTTTGTGAGACATTTCTATTAACATCCCTCCAAGACCTTCATTTGGGCGCCTGCCCTAATTCCATCACGACAATAATCCCTCAACATTCCCTCGATATAAATACAAGGATATTCATAAATAAATTCACCGTCAAATGACACTAGCTCATAATGGACTTTAGTTCATTTAGATTGTCTTACACTTTCTTTATCGTTCTTAAAGAGTTTTTCACTTAGATCACATGTTTAAAGTCAAAGTAATTGTATATCTATAAGATATTATCAACATAAAAATATTGATCCAAATAAAATCTCTTTTCTGACCTAGTAATTATAATACCATGAATTTTTTTTCGCTTCTACAATGTTTCATAACAAAGTTGTTGCACACCAATGACTTCACAACATTTACCCCATGAATTTTTGAATTAAATAAGAGTAAGTTGTCTACATATGACAATGCAAATGCTTGCTACTTTTAGTTTTATAGTAAGCACATTTATCACTTTCATTCTAACTTTTCACATCAATTCTTAGGATCTTGCTTAAGACCATACAAAAATTGATCTAACTTTCATACCCTAATTTCTTGCACATGAAATACAAAACCCTCAGGTTGTTCTATATAGATTTCTTCTTTCACATCACCATTTAGAAAAGCAGCTTTATTATCCATTTGATGTACACCAAATTATGATGTACACCAAATTATGAATAAGAGCTAGAAATATTAGAACCCTAATGAATGGTAACCTTTTGACCCGAGAAAAAATGTTGAAAAAATCTATATTTTCTTGTTGTCTAAATCCTTTAGCTATGAGACGGTCCTTGTATTTATCAATTGTTCGATCAATTTTTTAAAATTCATTTACAACCTATCAGTTTGCAACCAGGATTCAATCTACTAAATGCCATGTCATATTAGACTTTAGTTAGGATGGTGAGAGATTAAAAGAATTGAAATAGTAGAGTAATAAATAGTAAAGAGAATTTACATAAAAAAAATAGTAAAGAGTATCATAAAAAATTAATATTAATGTTTATTGATATATTAAGTGACATATATTGCTCAAAAAATTAAAGTGACATATAATTTTTTTTGTTACTAAAAATGACATATAATAAAACTTAAATATCTTTTCTTTAAAATTATGTATAATAAAATAGGAATAGAGTAACCGATAATGTCAAGGACAATAACTTTTTTTAAAATATTTTGAGTAGATTATTTATCAGTACAGAAGCTCTTTTGTCAATTTTTATGGGTGGGTCCCCTTTGTAGCATGGAGAATGTTAAGGTTTAGAGGCAAACAGTTGACACCACCATATTGGTGAAATTTATGACCTATACGACTACTCATAAATAATTATGTGTACTATATGGGAAAAAAAAGTAAGAAAAGGAAAAGTTGAAATAAACAGGATGACACTGTTCAGCTGTCTTCACATTTGGCCAATATATGTGGTTGCGTCGAATTTCTGTGAAGTGTACGTACGGAAATGTGTTCCCTTCCTTCAAACATGAAACTTGTTGGATTCTTTCTTTAATAAATAAAGAAAATAAATCTCGAATTGTGTTTGGATTGATCGTCTAAGAGAGGAAAAGAAGATAAGATTTTACTAAAAAAACAACCATATTTAATTTATATTTTTTTATTTTAATTTTTTTAGGAAAGATTTTTATAATATTTCAAATATTTCTTAAAAAATTACATTCGAAAATATGAAGGTTACACACACGTTGACTTAAAAGTATGAATCAAAAGTGATGATTGAAAATTTTTGGAAGACTAAGATTTTTTTTTAAGGAGATTAAAGCAAAAAATTGATATATTTATAAAGACCAAAAATATTTTAAACCTAGTTTTTTTTTAAAGGGATTTACTAGAACACACTCACTAGTTTTTATGTGGGAGTGTTTTAGCAAGCAACACCTTATAATATATATAACTATTTTTAGTTATAACTTGCTAAAACACACCTAAAAAATAAGTGGGTGTATTCTAGCAAACGTCTATATGAATTGCTAACATACACTCACTTATTTTAAAAAAGAATGTTTTAGCAACATTCACCTTAAGGTGTATTTTATAACTTTTTAGTTATATCTTTGCTAAAACACACTTTAATAAAATCTAGTAGGTGTATCCTAACAAACCTCTTTTTTAAATTATAGGCTTAATTGTAGTTTTAGCCCCCTAACTTTCTCAAAGTTGCGATTTTGGCCCCTAAGAAAAAAACTAGAAAACAGCCCCCTAAGTTTTGCATCTGTGGCAGTTTTGACCTCCAAGGCTGATATTGACTCGATCTACGCTGACGTGGCACCCTAAGTGAGGTGCCACATGTTATTTTTTTTTATTTTTTTTTGGTCTTGGGGGCCAAAACTGCTACAGTTGCAAAACTTAGAGGACTATTTTATAGTTTTTTTTAGGGGACGAAAATCGCAACTTTGAAAAAGTTAGAGGGCTAAAACTACAATTAAGCCTAAATTATAAGTGTAAGCATGTTCGTATGTGTGTCCTGTCGGTCTTGGAGCTCCTGCTTCATAGACTATAACCTCAAGTTTTCTAGATTTCTGCGCAATCTGACCTTTATCACAGTGTACGATCTTCCTCCCCCACCTGCTCCCAAACATTGAAATCATAATCTCTATTACTTGCACCTAAATATTATTCGTCACAAAAATGACTAATCTCAACCAACTGGTTTGATTTAAGTGGCCTACCGAAATAAAAGGATTCAGAGAAAACAAAATTAGCATGAGATACATACACAACTGTTTCTTTCAACAACAAAAAAAAGTACATACACAACTGTCTTCCTCTTCAAACAAATATACATATTTGTCTCTGAATTTTCTTCTTATGAAGAAACCAACTCCTTTTAAATTAAACTTTACAATATGCGAAACAACTTTGTCGTCCATTGTGATCCTATCCGATTTAAGTGATTAGTCTCCGCAAATGATATCCGGTTCATAAGAAAAAACTTCACCGAATGCCAACCAAATATACAAATCCAATAAATAAAAGAACCGGATTTATTTTTACTACAATTAACATTATTTTGTGTTGGTGTTATGGTCCACTCTCATTAGTGGTATATGGATATATCTTTTTTGATGAATATCTATGGATATATCTAGCAAAAAAAGAAAGAGGACACCCAACAAAAGTGACGGAGAGTGTTGGGTACGTAGGGGGACTTGATTTAACGGCTGCACATTTATGTGCCAACCATCTATGACTTGCATTGTCCAATTGAATACACCATATATAACAACTACACCCTAGCTAATTTCAATGGATAGCAATAATTAGTGAAACATGATATAATGTTTTTATGTGGGTCCTAATTTTCACAAACAAACCATAGCAAGCAGCAAGCGTGGGTGCTACCTACTTGTATGGCTAGTGCACCAACACCGCCCTAGCATCCAATTGCTAAGCCAGTCAACTCAACCCACCCACACCATTTCATTATTCTCAATGTTCCTCTCCTCCTTTACACTTACATTATACATATTAGGCTTAATAGGTCTTTACCCCCTCTAATATAGGTCATTTTTTGGTTTTCTCTCCTGTAAAATATTTTTTTTTATTTATCCCCTGTAAAAAAAAATTGTTTTGATTTACTCATCTAATAGGCCAAACAAAAACGAAAAATTTCTTGAAAAAAAAAAAAAATTAGGTTTTTGTTTGGCATATTTACATCAGATGAAATCAAGCAAAGAAGTAACATCGGTGAGTGAAGATAATCTAGTCTAGGATTAGAGTAAAGATGATATGTTGAAAGTGCGGATCATGAACACCAAATCTTTATTTAGGAACGACTTGAACGTGCATATTTTTAGGTGGCTTCTCTAGATCAAAAATTAACTTATCACCTACCTCTAACATATGTTCTCCGCAAAATTTGAACCATTGGCCGCCTAAGTATTTTTCGTAACTTGCTCTCTTTGCCGTTATCAAGCGACACTTATATCTTTTTTGAGCTTGTTTGTCCATGAGTGTGATTGTTTTCCGTGTTCCTTTTAGAAATGTCCTCGATATCTCATTTGGGAAGTGCTAGGTACAAAACAAATTGCAGTGTTAATTAGATGTTATATATATATATATATATATATGTGTGTGTGTGTGTGTGTACATTTCTAAAACATTAACAAAGCATTATAAAGATTTGTTGTAGGAAAAGAGCATGTTTTATTTTGTTCAAAGATTAGGAAAACAACATTATAATTAACATGATACTAATTGGAACCAATGAAGGAACCAACAATGTGCAACATAATAGTTGGGTTTATAAAAGAGACTGCAAGTGTCATAGACTAACCAAAAAGGGATTTTTGCCAATATTTACATCAGACAAAATGAAAAGAACAAATGACATCTCAAAGTCAAGATAGTTTACGATTAAAGTCCAAAGTGATACGTCAGAATAGTAGAAGTTCAAATAGTTCAGCAGCAAAGATCTACTTTGTAACAACTCGAACGTGCAAGTTCTTCAGTGACTTTTCGAGATCAAAGATGAGCTTATCACCTTGTTCCATCACACGTTCTCTGCAGAAATTGAATCACTGCCCACCCAAGTATTTTTCATAGCATGCTCTATCAGCGGTAATGAGGCGACATTTATACTTTCTTTGTGTCTGGTCATCAATGAGAGTGATTGTTTTGCGCTTTCCTTTCAAAATTGGTCTTGACACCTCGCTTGGGAAATGCTAAACAGGGAAATAACTAAAATATTAGTCTAATGTATATTAACATGGATAAGATGTATGCGAATATAGTTACATATAATTTATAAAATAAAGGTAGCATAATTGATTTTAAGCTAAAGAAAATGTACCATGACTTCTAATTTATCTTCCTATTATCTTCCTATAAAGTCTAGATAAATGCATGCATGTACATTATATGTATCCCGTTGACCAATTAACATTGTTGAAACAAATGGAAATTAAGCATCACTCCCGCATGTGCATCTATAGCTAGCACCATTTGACATTGATGTCTTCGAACATTTGGTGCAACTCTCATAATACAATACAAACTGGTTAGGATTTAATTTAGTTGTTTTCCAAATAGTGATGCAATATGTATCCTAAACAAATTATGCACATGAAATAAAGAATAATTCAATATGTATTTTTAAGTTGCGCGTAAAAAAACTCAAAGCATGTTTGTGCATAAAAAAGCAGACATTGACTAAGTTTATAAATTCAGCAATTGGCCTAACCTGAGACAGATTGGAATAATCGTTGTACGAAGTACGTTGAGAAAAAGTCGAACTGTGACTTAAGTTCTGACTAAGTTTTGACTCTGAACTTGAGAAGTGTTAAGGTCACGACAACAATTCAAGAAACATGGTCAAAAAAACAATCAAATCGGATTGTGAAATAATACGTTACTCTAACATTGTATTGTGAAATCATAATGCAAACTTACCAAGTCTTAAACTTCTCAATAACCGGATGATGTAGGTTGATGAGCAGCCTCGAACCTGACCAATTGTTACATATATTTGGGTTGTCATTGACTACAAAATGGAAGCAAAGAACTCATGGTAAATAGATGGTAAATGATAAAGCTATAGAGTATTTTTCCCATAGTGTTACATCAACTATATTCCCACTAAATAAGGAAAGACATCTGTCAGGTCATTATCAAACTTATACAAAATCCTATCATCTGATGTTGACAAAATAGAAAATAACACATTTTCTATTTAGCAATGTTTAGTTTTTTTGAATAAAAAAAAGATATGCATAGTTTGTTACAATATAAAGGTGCAAATATATATATATAT
>Ga0315914_1004338_pt1 | contig 21229 bp, 8 predicted proteins | sample MpolenodulesMG_FD_203920 | JGI IMG/M metagenome (GOLD analysis project Ga0315914, IMG submission 203920) | Medicago polymorpha root nodule microbial communities from Los Angeles, California, United States - elongated nodules | ecosystem: Host-associated > Plants > Roots > Nodule | place: USA...
AATATGCAATAACGTTTTTGTGCAAACATTCTTCTCTGTGCAGCAAGTTGGGAAATATTTCAAGCAATCTGCCAAGGCTTTTGAACAGCAGGTTGCTCGGGAAGCTAGGTTTTATGGTGCCCTTATCAGGTGATTTTCCATTCTCATCTTTGAACTTTAATATACCTTTTGGGCTAATGCCGCCGCCAAGAAATTTGAAAACATGGTTAGATCTTACATAACTACATTTCATTGTCCTGTCAAAAAGATAAAAAACTACATTGCATTGCGTTTGGCTATGAAATAATTTAGCACATGCCTCTAATTGTTTCATAACCAGCTTACTTTTGGAGAATGTCTTGTTTCTACCTTACACAACTACTTATCACATTTCCTAACAAGGGCAGGTTGCAGCAAAACTGGAAAGTAAAACGGCAACGGCAGACATCTTTAGTTCCAGGGAATGAAGGCTTCACTTTTGATCTCTTTGATAACTCATATGACCAAGGGGCTATTGTTCGGTCTTCTCCTATGTCCACTGTTCGTGTCAATCACGATGCAGCTGGGATGCTGGCAATAAATGTGTCTCCTGAGTTATGTCATTCTCTCCAATTTGGTTTTGTCAGTGCACAACCAGATGATATGCAGAAGAAATCAAATGAAAACCAATCCCACTTACCTGGTGAAGATTGCTTGGGAGAAACTGGCATAGAATCTTCAAGTGATGAGGAGTGTGTGAAGAAAACACATTCTCTCCTTCGTGATGTACATCAAGCAATTTTCAATGAGCAGGTAGATTGTTGTGTCTAGTTTGTCCAGTTTTCATGCATAGTGCACAGGAGCGAAGGGTTTCATGAAAATGGGGTCCCAAGAGGAAAAAAATCTTGAATAACTAGCTTAGTTTTTATATGTAGCTACCCCATTAATATATATTTGGCTACTCCAAACAATTTTATTGGTTCAAAGAGATATAATATTTAAAAAAATATTGATAATTTATAGTAGAGTCAATTATGGATAAATTTGACTTCTTAAAACTCCATCGAGCTCCACTTTTATAAATAATTATTTTTTGTTTTTATTTGTTCGTCATTTCATTTTATATAAGTAAAAAATATTGTGAATTTATTTTGCTTATTGATTATGTTTAATATAATAGTTTTAAAACTATATTTTATTTTTTCTTAATATTTAGCCCCCTCGTAAAAAATTTGCTAGTTTCGCCACTGATAGTGCATCTCCCTGTTTTAATATTGCTGCTTTTTACTTGTTCTTCCAGGTGTTTGATCTGGTGAATCGCGAAGCATTTAACACATCTACTGGTTTCACTCTGACAGGAATAAGGGAAAATTATTTACAATTAAGTTTAGGTCAAGGAACCTCTGTGTACTTATCACTAGTGTCCACTGGTCAAGATAATCCTACAGTTGAAGGTGAACTTACCAATAATGCAGATGATAATGCATTTTCACCTTTGGAATCATCTGACATATTGATGCATGATGCCCAACAAAACACCCTTAAGAAGAAAGGGCAGCATTCTAATTCTACCTGTTATGAGATATATATTCAACAGATTTATCACGAGCATATATTTGGACGAGGCAGCGAAAAACCAATTTCCTCTGGTAATCGTTTATCTGGTGCACAGGCAAAAGATGGATCGAATCTTCTTAGTCATTTTTTTATGTCTTTGGCTCATAGGATCTTTTCGACTAAAATTCTCGCAGAGCTGGAAAATGTGGTATTGCTCTTTTGAATTAGACTACAGCTGCGTGTAAAGTAGACATTTTGTTTAATATATTTGACATCTGCAGGTCTTCAAGGTCCCATATCTCCAACTGATTTCTAATCCCACATGGCATTCTCGGGGGTCATCATGGACCTTATTCATGGAGGTTCCTCCATCTATTCTTCGTGGTTGCCAAGTCAAAACATCAGATCATTTTGAGAATAACGCTATCAAGCGTCAGTTTTGGACTAAGGTCGTGGTGATCGATGATTGCATCAGTGTTAAAGCAGAAGGTTCTCCTAATGTGTCTGGTCTGTTCAAGGGAAAGTCTGAGGATACCCACTCAGTAAACAAATATGATTGCAACTTGGCTGATCTTCCTGTGATTATTTTGCAGCAGGTAAAAGTGATTCGTAAGAGAAGGATTGCATTTATGTCGCTGATTTACATAATCTTGCAAATCTTACACATATTCATGCATGCTTACTACCTCAATTGAAATCTTACAGGTGGCTAGCCAAATTATTAATTGGCTATATCATGAAGCTCTTATGGTTGGGATAAAGGCAAACCGGGACTTTTTATGCTTGTCATTTGAGCTGGAGCAGGGGGAAACACTGGGCCTGGTTGCAAATGTGGATCCAAAAGACAGTGATGGTTGTATTTCTTGGTCGTTGGTCATGGAGGATAGTTTTGCGGAGGTGCAAAAGCTTCATACCAACTTCACCGATGGTGCATCTGAATATAGGAAATTCCTAGGTCCCTTGTCTCTTGAGCTGTTATATGCTACCCTGATAGATTTGATTGCCTTTGTTAGCGGTGGTGGCGGTGGCCAATGAAGTTGTATATACTCTCTTCGGTCTCAAATATGTAGACTTTTTTGCCTATACATTTGAGTTGGAGGTTGTATGAATGTATGTATGTTTTTTCTTGCATTGTCAAGTTGAAGATCTTCGAGGTCTTTGGGCAACAATCAAACATAACCATATATGTATTTTTTTTATTTATTAAATTTTCTCATTCTTCGCATCAACTATATTATTCATCGTAACATATTAATCTGTTGGAAATGTTATAAGTTGATAGACCTATGTTGTTCACAAAGATGAGGGAGTAGAGAGCCTTTGATCTCACATCAAAAAGGAAAAAAGAACCTTTGATCTCAGCTAAAACATAAAGGTCCACGTGTATCTGTGCAAAGATTTTTTAATCCAAAAACTGAACACCAAATAGTTTTAACTTGAGTGAATTGGCAAAACCCATAAAATTGTAATTTTTGTCAAAAATCCCCCTAATTTTTAAGAAACTTCAAAAAAACCCTGAAATTGTCAAACGTTAGTCAATTACCCCCTCCGTTTGTTTTGGCTGTTAAATGACTATTTTTTAATTTTTTTTTTTTTGCTTTCTTCATCTTCTTTCTTCCACTTTTTTCATCATCTTCATCAATATTCATAAAAAAATCCAGAAATTTTTTTAAGAAACATCAACCATTAACCATAAGATCCACAAATAATAGTAAAAGTCTAAAAACTAACCCCCATCTCATCTTTTCGCATTTCAAGCGAATGAGGAACCTGCATTTACATAGAAGAAGGGCTTCAATCACACAATCACTAGTCTCAAAATGTAATAAGCAAAAGCAGAGAAATTAAAATGATCTTATGAATGCACACCACAACATATTGTTTACAATCATATTTCATGCTTCATTAAACTAGTAAAAGCTAAAATCTGAATTTAGAAAGAGATATGGCAGAACAATTATAAAAAAGTTCTCCAAAGACATTCTATTTAATGGGAAGATCCATAAATCATGGTAAAAATCTAAAAACTAACCCCGATCTCATCTTTTTGCACCTCAATCGAATCAGGAACCTGCATTAGCAGAGAAGAAAGGCTTCAGCAGCAGAATCACTTGTCTCACAATGCAATTAAATTTCAGAATTTTTAATGTTGTTGTTAATGGTTGTTGTTTCTTAAAAAAAAAATTGGATTTTTTGATGAATATTGATTAAGATGATGAAAAAAAGTGGAAGGAAGAAGATGAAGAAAGCAAAAAAAAAATTAAAAAGTCATTTAACAGCCAAAACAAACGGAGCGGGGTAATTGACTAACGTTTGACAATTTCAAGAGGGTTTTTATAGTTTCTTAAAAATCAAGGGGTTTTTTGACGAAAGTTACAATTTCAAGGGTTTTTTTTTCCTATTCACTCTTTTAACTTTTAAGTGACGCAATAAAAAAGTTCCGTCCTCAATCTTATATAAGTTGAGACAATTTATTCCTTTAAATTTATGAAATAAAAGCTATTCTCTTAAATTAAAGAATATATATCACTCAATTCAGTAATTTCTAAAATCTCCTATCATAATTTTAAATTTTAAAGGTTATATTTTGCAATTATGAAGTATGAATTTATTCAAGAAAAAATTGTCTCATATTAGTTTTGATGGTTGGTATTTTTAGTTTTTTTTTTTGTGAATTATCTGATTGATGCCCTTTAATTTAAATTATTAAAATTTCAAAAAATTCATAAACAAAATCATATGAACTCAATTTCAAGTAGATTTTTTTGTTGTTAAACAAGCAAGCGGGTCAAAGTCCACAAAGAAGATTACAAAGTAACTATCTTGAGAATAACAACACCAAAAAGATAAATATAAAACAAAGAATTAATTTGAGCCCGAAGTTGCTCATAAAAAATCAAATCGAGATGATGATGACGTCTCGAATTAGCAAAATAACATTTAATTTAAGGATACAAAATCAATTAATTTAAAGGAAACAAAATCATAATCTTGTTAAAAGAAGTCACAATTTTTTTTTACTACATTAAGATTCGAAGGCTACCTAAATAGGAAAAGAATCTTCATTGCATCAAATATTAATAATCGAATGGAACCTTAGAAAAGTCTCTCTGATATATCTTGGAAGTGATTGTCCTCTTAGTTTGGTACTCTTTTCAGAACAAAAACATAACGCTTACGCATGTCACATGCGTAACCCTCTTCTCTGTTTTTTCCTTTCTTTCTAATTCAAATCGAAGGTTCACTCTTTCAACAAAATCATTTCAAGATTCACCATCCTTTGCCTCTTCCTCCAACTGGGTTCCCTCCAATTTCGAGTAATGCTTCCTCAGTTTCGCTAGATTCTTATTCAAATCCCAATTGGTATTCTTTTCTTTTCTTTTTTAATTTTTTTTAATTATTATTTCAAGAGTTTTGGAGGTTACTATGATGATTCCTAGGTTGAGTTTTTGATGTTTGGCGATGATTTCTATGCCTTAGATTGAAATTCATCCCTGAAGTATTAGCTGGATTCTTGTTAATTGGGAAGTGTTCTACTCTAGATCACTGCATAATTCTTTGAGAGATTCAATTTTGTTTCTGGGTTTTGGAGATCAAAGGTTTTTATTTGTTAATTTGCAGAAAAATTATTGCTTTTGTCACATAATTGTTTGGTTAGTTTTCGGGGGTTTCAAGGTTTTTGTGATTTTCGTTGTTGGAACTTGGTGGGTTGTTTGTGTAATCAGTTGCATTGCAATGTCTGGGGGAACACCAGTTGGGGCGGGTGGTTTAATGAGGCAGAGACACAGCCAGGGTTATGCTAGTAGTGGTGATGACTTGGAAGACGATGCATGTTCGAGGCAGCGTGCTTTTCTGCCTCCGAGTCCTCCTAAAAAGACATGGATCGAGATGCTTGAGAATTTTCTTTGGCTTGCTTCAGCTGCTTTTATTTTATACTTTGGTGATCAGCATTCCAATTTCATATATCTGCTGTGCCATGACGATCGTATTAGAAGGTAACAATATTCCAAGTTCACTTTAATGTGAAATGGTTTTTTTAGTTGTATTTATAAACGGCTTCTGGCAGTTAATTTGTCTCGATGTCCATTTATTTATGGTTTTTCTTTATTGTACCAAAGATGGTAGCAGGAATTTATTTGTTTAGGTGTTTAGGAACATGTTGAATATATTTGTTTAGGTGTTTAGGAACATGTTGAATATTTCTGCTATAGTCTTGCGTTACTTATAAGTTGAATGTCTTGCCAACTGTGAAGCTCCCAGCATTGCGAGTTATCAACATTGGCAAATGTGTGAGAATAATTGTCGACATTCATTTATAACACGACAATTTTTTTTAAAGGGAAATCAAAACATTATAACTAGCACATGCTTCTCATTTATAACTCGACAAAAAACATCAGGCCAGCCTTTAATGAAGGAGAGGGTGAGATTTATTTCCACCATTTGCTTGGAGAAATCTCAGTGTTTTGTTGCTTTTCGAATATGATGTCGTAACTATTTATTTGTCTGTTTACCCTGTTATTTTTCCTCTAAATTTGGATTTTAAATAGCTCATTCATTGACGCCCTAGTTGATTGGGAGTAGAAATTATGGGTCATAAGACCAGACCATGAGGCAGGGCACGTGTGCAGCAACTAAATCATCAACCCTAAACATTAAATCAGTTCATAACTCAAAACATGATGTCAGTTCCTGGTTTAATCAGATATGAGTTATCAGCTTGTAGCCTTGTACATATCTACTATGTATACATTAAAATAAACCGTATCCAACGGATGATATGAATTATCAGCTTGTACATGTTTACTATGTATACATTAAAATAAACAGTATCCGACAGATGTTTTGAAGTGAATCGGTGTATATATGTACCTTCCCTCTTTCCTATTATATAAGTACCCGGTTTGATGAAGTATAAGATGCGTACCTGTTTGACGATATCAAAATTTGAAATAATGAAGGAATCTTCTAATTTATTGCTGCTGTGATGCTTAGAGATCTAATACTTGACTTTATATCAATATCGGAATTTTCATAATCTTCTCCTTAGTTCTATTGCAGACTGCCTCTATATCTTGGGATGATAGGTATTGGTTTGAACGCGTTGATTTTCATTTATACAAGTATCTTGGCTTGGAGCGTTCGAAGGTTTGATGAAAAATGGGGATTAAAGAAATGGGAAATTACAAGTATTACAGTGTTGCCATTCGCCACTGGATTTGGAATCACCTCTTTTTGCTTGTAAGAAACAAACTCTCATCTATTTTTATTTCAATTGCATTTAATGTATAAGCGTTTCCCTGTTTTGCTTACTCCCTATCTTTGGCATCTCTAGGTTCACCTTTGCTCTGTGGCCAATTTGGAGTTTCTTGACAATTCCTCTTCTGGTATGTATCAACAATAAAAAAATCCAGCTTACCATGTTTTATTACTTGTTTTGTTTACTGCCAAAAGTTGAAATTGTGATAACTAATGTTATCCTCTTATGTTGTGCAGTTTACACTATTCATGGCATGCATGGTAGTAATCCCTTATCTCATTTTTGGGATTCTTGGCCGGCCTCAGAATGATGAATTCCGTACAGATTAAGCTTTTTCACAGTTTGGTTGAGGAATAGTACTGACTTAGATAAAGAGTTTCTAACATACACCAATGGTTGATTGGTAGCTTTGTTATGTGGTTTGAAGTTTTGTCTCAAATTAGCATGATGTGCTTTCCTAAACTGGTACTAACAGTAAGAACTAAAATTCTTTTCATCCTTACAATTACATCAGTGTTGAGTGATGGTAACGCGGCTGGTCTTAGTTGCTACAGGTAGAGAGATATAGGACTTGTTTGTTGTTAGATAAAAGTGTTCAGCTTTATCAATTGGATGACTTCGGTTTGATGCTATATCATAACAGCATTTTACATTTTCTGGTTATGCATGTTCATTTATCACCATCTCCAACCTTTTTTGTTTAATGTCTGTTTGATTCATCTCAAGCATGATTGTTTCAAACGAATTGATAGAGAAATGATTGTGTTCTAGTTTATACACCAAAACTCGCCATACTTGTCTGATACCTCAGTCAAGTCTTTTACTTATGAGGAACTTAAACACAGCGTAAAATTGTAAAGTTTTAGCTACCCTTAGTGCAGAATGGCTCTTGTTTTAAATCTTGAAGAGGCAATTATTTAGCCAGTTTTTAAGACTCAGATTAGCTCATTATCAATAAGCACTTATGAAAAAATACATTAAAAGAATGTCATAATGACGGCTTTTTAAAACAAGTTTTTATCTGGTTTACGCCTTTCTGAATTTGGCATGGCACTAAATTAGTCTCCTTAGTGGCATTTTTTAGGATGCTTGTAAGTTGTTAGTTGATGGCTGAACCTTTTTTTTTGGCAACTAGTTGATGAATGAACTGATATGATTTGAAGCAAACTAATAGTAAATATTAATAAGTGTATGTTTGAATACATCTGATGTAACGCTTGTTAGAAATCTGTTGATGAATCAATTGTTACAGACCAACTCTTTTTTGTTTTCTGAGATGAAGTAACTTGGTTGTTTGGATCAAATTATGATAGAGAAATATTATTGTTGGAGCAAGTAGAATTGAATTTTGAATGAAGTGAAAATTTATACCAGTAGTTTTTATATCATGAGGTATGTAGTTCAGAAAGGAATGATGTGATACAATAAAATAAAATAAAATAAAGGACCCCTTGCGTAATTTTGCTTAAGTTTTTTTTTATCATATAAACAAACTCAATTTTTCTTGGTTGTGTGTATGGTATCAAATACACATTAATTCTTTTGTTCACATTTTATTAAAAGAAATTATTTCCAAAATCAATTCTATCAAACAAAGATAAAATGGACTATCTCAAACCACTTTAGGGCAGAGCCTAAATAGAGAATGTACCAACGAGTTGAATTTGTTTTTTTGCGACATTTCATGTTACCTTGAAATGATGGGGGAGTTGCAAGGGGAATGAAATATCGACTGGTGAAGCCTGAGCCACAAAGAAGTGGCCATTGATAGTACACAACCATCTCTTGTCCCCAGCCAGAGGGATATGAGAATGACATCTTTCCACTTCAATACATCAATATCAACTTCAATAAAAGGGAAAGTGGCCTGCTTGATTCACCCTTCTCATCTTTAGTGCTCACCAAATTTGTGTATACCATTATTAGTAATAGTATACATTGATTTTTTTTAAAATAAAGCTAACTATTTGTGATAGGGAGGACTTAACCAATATGTGGCACTAAAATGGACATTGCTTTGGTGAAATGGATAGCTAAATATGATTGAGACTAATTAAGTTCATCTACGTAGTCTGCACCCAACTTCATTTATTGACAAGTCTCTAGTTTTTTTTTAAGGGTAGGTGACATAGACAGATATTAACCATAAGTTGAATAATGCATCTCTTTGAAGAGTGCAGTGCACATGCCTTACATTTGATGTGTTGTTATAATATATGTCTAACTCCACTAATAAGTTCAAATGAAACATACAATATGGTATTATGGTTATACATGAAATATTCATTGAAGTTTCTTGATTTGACCCACCGTTGCTAAATGCTAGAATTTCAACTATCTAATAATCTAAGCAAAAACTATATATTTTTCTTTCTTTCATGATGAACAAAATGTTACTGAAAACTGAAAAGTGGGGTTTAATCAATATCATATTCCAGTAGCCGATTTGTCTCAAACTTTACATGAGTTTCTGTAGGTCCATTTTAATTACGTCATGTAACTGGAATTATTGCTTCAAATGAGAATATAAAAAAGAGATTGTCTGCTTAATGGCCATGGAGTTTGAAAGATTAGATTACACTTTCACTTTGCTTATAAAGTCTTAAAGAGCTCTAACATATGACAAGGAGTATCCAGCTGGAAAGGTAATATTTCATGGCAAGCATACATGAGGAATGAAATGAAATCCCATTGATGTGGAAAAGTATGGCACACTCTATAGATACGTATCTTTTAAAATAAGATATTTTGATGCATCCATATGTCATTAGTTATTAGTAGTTGAGACTTAGGTCACTATTGGAGTAGTTGCAGATTTTGGAAAAATTAGCAAGCTAAATACTTCAGCTTCCAAGTGCAAATAGGATTTTAAAGTGCTCCTTTTACTTAACATTTAATTAATAGAATTTGTATAACCGTTGAACTCAAATGATTAATTATTTTCTGTAAAAGATGAATCGTTTGGAGGACTCGAATTTCAATTCAGACTAAAACAATTATTATGTATCTCTATCTCTCCTTTACCTTTTAATCTTTTATGATTTACGTGCATTTCAAAAATATACATCAAAATAAAATGACACCTTATTTAACATCAAAATTTTGATGTCAAACTATCATTTCTCTGAAGAAAAAAAACAAAAAGTAACGTGACATCCCCCAGTTGTCCCTAATGGTAGGACCTCTAGCAAATTTGCAATGAGAGCAAACACACTTTGTGCATGATCGTAGGAGACCACGCCCATGAAATTCTTAAATTCCATTCACAAGCATCTGTTAAAATCTCCTAGTCTCAGATTCTAATTCATGATGAAAAGATAAAAAACAGTTTAACACTAATGTGATTAAGCTCACTTATCAACTTGCTACTATCTAGAAATATTCTTTATACTGATGTTACTTCTCATCAATTAATAGTACTTGGATATGCGTTTAAAGCTTGATTCTTGCATCCTTAGGTAATTTTGCCGTGGAAATAAAGAAGCTTCAAAATGTAGCATCATTCGAAATGTACGTTTATTGGCTTCAACAAACAGAGACTAAATAAGGTTAAGTTGGGATTAAATATTACATTGTCAATGGGATGCAATCTTCGACAAATCACGATAGGCATAACAAAAAAACAAATAAACACCACCACATGCTTTATTCCACCAAAAACGGCATTACACCAAGTCACCTCCAAACACGTATGCTTCGTGATTTGTTCGCTGTCATTCTGTTCGGGTTGTATAGCATTGCTCTTAAAAGAGATTCACTTATTCAGTAATTTACAACAATATGTGAACTTTTAATTAATTGACAAAAGCTTGATGCTTTCCATTAGTGATTGATGACTTAAACAAAAAAAGGCATTGCAATTGAAACTAAAATACACAACAAATGGACCCCTCTCCCCCACCCGCAACCAAACTCTGAGCAAATTATTCATTTAGAAAAGGAAATCAAATGGCAAAACCATATATGTATGAATGAGTATGTACTATATTAATGTTGATATCCCAGTTATGAATTATGATAGTCCAATCAGAAAAAGAATAATTATGAGCACAGCAGAGAGGAAATTAGTAACTTGGCAGTAAATTGCAACATGGGCCATTTCTAATCATATATGCATAGAATGATCGGACACCAACCAAAGTACCACCAGCACCGGCCAATCCATCAGAACTACCAAGTTGCCCTTGGGTCAAGAAAAAAACCCTAAATCTTGTAAATAGAAATAATTGATAAATTTCATATAGAAAAAGTTAAACTTTCGATTCACAAGATAAACTTTTAATTTAAACTTTTTAACAAGTCAATTAGCCAATGACAGTTGTTAGCATTTTCCTTCTATTAATTATTTATAAAAATATGTGAACAACTTTCCACACTTAACATTTTTTTTTTGTGTTAACCCTCAGGGTAAGAAAAGGATCATGGTACTACGGAGTTTGGTTGAGATTGATTTTTATTGGTAACTTTGAAAACCAAGTAAATCATAGAAGATAAAAAGTAATCGAGAAATATTAATGAAGAAGCTTCTATAATGAAGAAAAGGATCATGGTACTAATATTAACAAAGGATTTTGATACATTTGCTCTCTAAACTAATAAATTAATGATATTTTTTAATTAAAAAGTTATTTGTCGACTTCTCTATATTAGAAAAAAAAAAAACTATTTCATATGATAAAACATAATTTCATTGTTGATAAGCATTATACTAGTTTTCAACATTCTATATTAATGTTTTTTTCTTCAAAAAAACATTCTATTTAAAAAATATTTAATATTCATTTTTTAAAGCCAAAAATATTTCATATTCATTATTATGACTAATAAAATTTAGAAGAAAAAAATTGATTTCACTGACACTTTTCATAGATAATATTTAGTTATTATAAATTTTTAAATGATAGAAAATAATTTTTTTAAAATCAAAAAAATTATTTAACTATTAATCTAAAGATCAAATGTATCGTTATATATCGAATCAGCTCATTTGTAATAGAAACTCTCTAAAGATAATATTGTGTAATATATTTTTTTGTCAAGATATTGTTTAGCACTCCATAATGAAATATAAACAAAAATAACAGTTAAAATCAAGCACAATTATTTTTATGTTTAAAACTTTTTTCTTAAAAGGTGGGCCCATATTAAATTGTTATGAATGTCCCTTGGTATTTTTGCATTTGTCCTAATGTTCAACTCAATGGAGTAGTTGTATTTTGATATTAGAGTTTTGACTTCCCATCCCAAAGCCCCTCTCACCCTCCGAACAAAACATTAGCTATCATCCAAAAAACAAAAAAAAACCAACTTTGTCAAATGTTCTTCTCTCATCCTTTAATCCTTTTACTTTTCTATTTTCTATTTTTACCCTCTCTTCTCTTGTTCAATACACACTCTTATTATGCCCTTTCAGTTTGATGGGCCCTAAATTCCACTGAATTTTCATTCTTAGAATCAAAAGAGTATCTTTACCTCTTTCAGTGCTTACCCTTTGTTCCCAATTTCCTGCTGTATCGCATTTAGTTTTTTTTTTTTTTTTTTTACCTTTTTTTTAACTCTGAAGATAAGATTTAGGGCATTTTGATTTTTTGTTTGATTCCCCACATGGGTTTTCTATATGTGAATTGATTCTCTAAAATTTCATGTTGGGTATGGATTTTTAGAGATAAAGACTTTATTTTTGAGTTTTTTTTTACTGAATCATTGCAGCACAGGAATATGGATAGAGTTCTTCAACCTCCTTTGGTAATTCACTTTTACTCTTTTTTTGTTATACCATTTCATGTTTAGCTTTTAGGTAAATTAATGGTGCTGAGGTTTTATTTGACTTACTTTTCTATATGGTGATTTATTTTGAAAAGATTGGAACTCCTAATGTTTAGACTTTAGATCATCTGAGTTTGATTTTCAGATATCTGTGTTACTGATCTAGTTGTTGAGTTTCACCCTAATGTGCTTAATATCTGTGTCAATTACTTTGAATCATTAGGATGCATGTTCCTTTAGGTTTCTGGGCTGTAATAGATGAGAAATGCATACAATTAAATTTATCAAGGTGTACAGATAGGGATGATATTTTGCTTAATCCTACTGTCGGATTCTCGGAAATTTGAGATTGTTCATGTTTAAGTGCAAGGCATTCTGAATTTTTGAGACTGTTAGACTTAAAACTAATGGATGAGTTGTCTTCCTACCGATCATTTGTAAGGCTTAAGGTCTCTGTGCTATCAAGTGGAGTATTTGCATGGACTTAATGCAGGTCTTGTGTAAATGCCTTTTCATATTGTGTACGTAAACATATGCAGATCAATTTTCATCAAAATGTCACTAACCTGATTATAGGTTTTATTTCTGGACTAAATGACTGTCCTCATTAATTGATGTCCAATTTATCAGTAAAAAAGATTCTCTGTATGCTGATTCTTTTATTTTGTTTGTATGAGATACAAAAATATAGATATTTTGTGTTTGAGTTGAGTTCATAAATCATAACTTCATTTGTCCGTGCAGGTTGATACTACTGCATGTTTATGTAGAGTAGATACAGGCCTGAGAACTGTTGCTGGAGCAAAGAAGTATGTTCCTGGAACAAAGCTCTGTCTTCGGCCTGACATTAAACATTCCATCCACCCGACTAGAAACAAGCCAGCACGTGGTGACAGAAGCCGCAATCAATCGCCACTACTTCCAGGTCTCCCTGATGATCTTGCTATTGCTTGCCTAATTCGAGTCCCACGGGTGGAACACCGTAAACTTCGGCTAGTCTGCAAAAGATGGTATAGGCTTTTGATTGGTAACTTTTTTTACTCTCTGCGCAAGAGTCTTAGACTTGCAGAAGAGTGGATATATGTCATTAAGAGAGACCGAGACGGGAAAATCTCATGGCATGCTTTTGATCCTGTATACCAACAATGGCAGCCCCTGCCTCCTGTTCCTAAGGAATATTCTGGAGCTCTTGGTTTTGGATGTGCTGTTTTAAATGGCTGTCACCTATACTTGTTTGGTGGGAAGGACCCGCTAAAGGGGTCCATGAGACGTGTCATTTTTTATAGCACTAGAACAAATAAATGGCACCGTGCCCCAGACATGCTTCGTAGGCGGCACTTCTTTGGCTCCTGTGTTATAAACAATTGTTTGTATGTGGCTGGTGGGGAGAATGAAGGTGTGCATCGTTCCTTGAGATCGGCTGAAGTTTTTGATCCCAACAAAAATCGATGGTCATTTATTTCAGATATGAGCACTGCAATGGTTCCTTTCATTGGAGTTGTCTATGATGGGAAGTGGTTCCTGAAGGGACTTGGTTCTCATCGACAAGTTCTGAGCGAGGTCTATCAGCCAGCAAATGATAGTTGGTGCCCTGTTCAAAATGGAATGATTTCTGGCTGGAGGAACCCTAGCACAACCCTTAATGGAAAGCTTTATGCTTTAGAGTGCAAGGATGGCTGCAAACTTAGGGTTTACGATGACGCTACTGATTCATGGAGCAAGCATATTGACAGCAAAATGCATTTGGGGAGCTCACGGGCCTTGGAGGCTGCTGCCCTCGTCCCCCTCAATGGGAAACTCTGTATTATCCGAAATAATATGAGCATTTCTCTGGTTGATGTTTCTAAACTTGAAGATTTGAAAGGATCTTCCGCTGAACAGTTATGGGAAACTATTGCAGGGAAAGGACAGTTCAAGACGCTGTTCACAAATCTGTTGTCTAGCCTTGCTGGTAGAAACCGACTCAAAACTCACATAGTTCATTGTCAGGTTCTTCAAGCTTAAAGGTTGTGTATAGTGCTGAAAAATTTATGAGGAATTTCGTCACGAGTTAAAAACATATCTCGATTTTATACATGTTTATGAAAAGGTGGGCCAAATCTTACCAGAACACTATAGTGCAGCTCAACGTCACGTACCATCTCAAACCCTTGCACAAGAGGTGACATATAGATGACATGTTTATTAATCTTATAGCGCTACAGATATTGATACACAACTGTTGCATTTTGAAGATTTAGTAGGCTGGTTACCATGTCTCATGGTTTTTTAATTGCCTTTTGTTTTATGTTGCTGCAAACAATGTATAACACAAGAAGACTTGGAGTCAGCTTGGTATTCTCATAAAATTGAGGGTGAAAAATTCAAGAACAGGTTTTGAATATAAATTTTCATGCGAAACTCATCTCTGAATTTTTCACCCTCATTTTCTGCAGTGACTACCGACTGTTTCATCAACTCTAAATATTTATAAGTCTTGCATTGCAGATTCTTATACGTGTACAAGTTGTTTAGCTTTATGTTTTGTCCTGTATGATCAAACAGACACTGGTCTGTTTGGATGAAATATTGCACCCCTCAAAGTTTAGTTTCGAGTGTTCAAAAATTTACTATCATGTTTGAGAAAATTTTGATTGGATTGTGTTTGAAAGTGATCAAGTCTAAAACTGAACTGTGTTGGGCAAAAATCAGTGAATCTAGATATATATTCTCTTTTTTTTTGGTAGTGAGATATATATTTTCTTGCCAAAAGTGAAAACTGTTTTCAACTTGGGGCTGAACAACATGTCAACATATAGGTTGATTGATATTTAATTTCAATTTCAACACATTTAGATGTCTGCTGATCTCTTCTTTGTGAGTGAATGACTTTTTTTTAGTGATGTTTAAGTGGGTGTCTTCAGCCGTTAGATATGCAAAACAATGTATTAGGTTAGGTTAGGTGCTTAATGCCTCAGCTGAATTTGTCTCAATGTGGAATTATTAGGAGTGAACTGAAGACTCTGAAATGATTTTGAGATAAAAAATATGGCACTCAATTTGGTTCCTGAAATAAAATAATGCAGTCTCTGCAATTTTTATTTTTATTTTAGATAACTCAATATTTGTCTAAAAACTGGTTTTTTGTGCTGACCATTTTTGTACCTCAATATTGAACTTTTTTTGTGTTGACTTGTAGGCTTCTTTATTCAACATGGCTGTCTAGCGTGTATTCATATTGAATGTGTTATTGCAATTATTTTTAGGAACAATTTGGTATCTGACAATAATTTTAAAAGGGTAATATGGTCCTTGACAGAAAGTAACTCATTTCTTCACCAACCATTTTCTCTTTTGTGTTCTTTTTCCATTGAAGACCTAACATAGTTTCTCATATTGTAGCTGCCTCAGAATGCCCCAAAGTTCGATGACTTTTCTCCCATTTTGTTTTCAATATTGTCTTCATTTTTTATTTCTATCTTATCTTATTGTCTCAAATTTGCTGTCTGTCTTATGACCTCCCTCCATTTATTTGTGATGACTTTTTTCTCTTTTGTTTTTGTTAATTGCAAGTTTCATATTTGGTTATTGTCCAACATTCTATGAAGTAGTGCATGTTTGGTTTCACTTTCAGAGATTGCCAAAATTAATTCTAGAGGTATGATGATTTTGATATGTTTTGATTTTTTTAAGCAGAATTGGTTGTCTCCATAATTTATTTTGTGAACCCTAACTTAATTGGCTGTCGATTAGGTTTTGGATTTCTGGATTTGTACTCATCACCTCTCCTAACCATCATACTCTTCTTTTTCAGATTTTATTTTATAATTTTTATATCTAAACAATTATTTATTATATTTTTTTTTGAAGGAAAACAATTATTTATTATAGTAATTAAAGGAATAACAAATGTAATTTAGAGTTAAAAAAATAAAAAATTTGACACGGCTTCCACCTAAATATTCTAATATATGCCACATCATCATTTTTTGTCAAATTTTGAAGGATGACTAAATTCCAAAATTTTAAGAATGAAGGACTAAAATTACCAAATTAAAAATGAGGAGACCAAAATCCTTTATTAAACAAAATAGGGGGACTAAAACTACGATTAAGCCTTTATAAAATTATCTGGATATTTTTTTTTTACCTTTTTGGTCAAAATTCTAATTTTTCAAAAATATACTTATTCCAGCCAATCGTTTAAAATATTTACTACATCCCTACTTTATTTTATTTGTTTTAATGATTTACTTTGTGTATACATGGAAACTAAAAACTATAATATCTACGTCATGTTACTATTAATACCTCACCGTGTATGTTTTATGAGTGGAGTTGGTGCCTTCGGGATTGTTTAATAAGGTAATTGGGTGTTGTTGGTAACCGGTTTTTGGTTTTGTGGTTGTCATTGTTTTTCGACGGGTTTAGTGTTATGGCAAAAGTTGTTTTTTTCCCTACTCTTATGTAGTTTGGTGGCCAACATGTTTTTCGGGTGTTTTTTCGGCCTTAATGTTTGGTCATGTGTATTTGTTGTTGTTTGTTTGTTCCGTTCCTGGCTTACTAGTGTTTCTTACACGGGCTAGTGTTTTAATAATATTTTGCCGATTCAAAAAAAATGCAAAAATAATAAAGTATCGTGTTGCGCACTTGTGTTCCGGTGAATAAATTAAAAATTAGTTTCCACAAATTTAAAATTGGGATCAATTATGTCTTAGTACACACCTGAACTATAAGACTAGTATTTACACATGTGCGTTTGTATGGGAGAAAATTAATTTTAGACAGTAATTATACCCATGATTTTGTTTCGGTCAGATACAAACTCTAGTGCAACGTCTGGTAGTGGCACCAGCCTTTAGTCGAAAGGGAAAGTTGGATACAAACTCAAAACACTTTATGTACAACGTTCAATGGTGGCACCAACTTTTAGTCAAAAGAAGAGTCTGCAAAGACTTCAAATATTTGAATGTCATGTACTTAAGAAAATTATGCAAACTTTATCTAAGTTAAGATTCTTGCTTGAAACACATCATGTTTGGCGAATTACATATGATGGGTGGACTTGGAAAATATTGATGACTTATGGACATCAGAGTATAGTTAGGGTGACATGAGATACTTCGATTACTGTGATTAAGGCAAAATCACTCTAGATAAAGCACAAATTGATTAACCACGTGAAATATTTTTCTTGGTATATTTTTGTATTACTTAATATATTTAAATATAAGTTTTTACATTTGTACAAATATAGCTCTTTTTTTTTTACTTTTTTCATAATAATATTGCAATATGTAAGAAATATGTAAAAATTTATATGGAAACTCGTTACAGGTTTGTTAAGCAAAATGACAATGACATGCCTAAAGATATGAACAGGCATGTTTTTTCTTTTATAGAGAAATAATTTAAGAAGTATGTTGAAGAGGAATATAAAAACAATTCAATTGTAGTTTGTAGTTACATCTGAATTTTGTTGCATAACATCTATTATATAAAATGGCACATTATATATTGCAAATCTCAAGAATTCTTGACAATAATAGGTTATATTATGGGTATATCTAAAATAATTATGAATTGAATAGTGGACTAACGATCATAATGTTAGTAGCGAGACTCTCAGAGAATAATTCAAGGCGTTTGAATTGGATAATGGTGAAATCTTTCATCAAAGTAGTGAAAAAATAGGTCGCATTAAAGACATCATAGAAGTTTTGTTTTCTAGTAATATAGAAAAAAAAGGTTGATATTGAAATGCAAATAGAAGCATTGATCATGTTCATTTGAAGTGTCTGTCACCTCCTATTTATTATTTTAGTGGATAAGAAATCATAATTTTGTTTCACCTGTATTAAAATTGGTGATATCATATTGTTCAAAAAATATTGGTAATGTCACAATAAGATTATTATTTGTTTAATCTAATCTCAAAGACAAACTTTTTATCAACTCACTGTATAATTATTATTTTTATATACAAATTTTTATCAACTTATGACTTTACACTTATTTATTGATTTCATTTCTTAAATAAAAATCACACTTTCTATTTTATAGGAATTCATTATAAAATTGTGGTTATAATTGTATATAGTGGTAGTGATGCTATGAATGTCTTTAGAAATAGTGAAATAAAAAAGGTATAAATGAAAGGAACAACAAGAAAATACTACAACATCCTACAAAGTCAATAAATTTGCATGATTACTTAATAGTTTTGATTGAGAAAATGATAAAATTGATATGAAATTGTGGTTATAATAGTATATAGTGAAAATGGTGCTATGAATGTCTTTAGAAATAGTGAAATAAAAAGGTATAAATGGTACAAAAAAATTGATTATATTGCATGTTGTTGTTATTTATTACTCTTTTTGTAATTTACATCGTGATCAATGTTCATTTTTTTTTCGTGTACATATTATTATGGATTCAAATAAGTAAAGATTGAAGATTGGTAATTTAAAACAACTTAATTCCTGAAAAATACAGATTGTGTACTGCGACAGAATTGAGCCGAACCAAATCTTGATAAGTTTATGCAAAAGTGCAATTGATTTCTTCTCTTACAATGTTTTTTTTTTATCGACACTATTTTGTTTTTTGTCTTTGATTAGTATCAAATTTCTTTTCATCGTTTCTAACCTTAATTATAAAGCTAAACAATATGAATTGTTCAATCTTCAACTCATTGATCAAACCAAAATGCATGTTGATTTACTGAAATGTGTTAGTAAGAGTTTTTGCAGCACTATGCATCATATGACAGTGTGAAGAATCGGAGAAAATGTGCAAGCTAAAACTCAAACGCATACGCAGGAATGTAGTATCTGAAGTGAAATATACTAAACAATTATATCTTGCTAAATCAGTCAGTTGCTGCTCTATCAAATCAGCTGACTCTATCAAATTATATCTTGCTAAATTTAATGGATCTGTTCGAGTAAAAAAATTAGTCAATAGTTTTTGGAATAAAATTTACATTTGATCCAAAAAAAAGAAGATAATACTACAGTTTTTGGAATAAAAGGCAGTATCTTCTATGATTGCTGAGAAAGCCAAACAGTGGACTCTGTCAACTCATTGTGTTTGATGGTTGATCGAACAGTTGATACAATGATAACAACTTTTTCTGATACCATAAAACATAATTTTATAAGTTAGTTATGCATGAATAGAGTGCAAAACATATGTACCTCTGAGGCTTTGATAATTTCCAACGGCTTCCAATCCCTTTCAGGCTTGTAGCTTTCGATTGGAAGATAAGCAAAACCAGGATTTGCTTTTAAACACGATAGCCTGCATTGATGATGTCAAATATTAATAGCGGAAATAAACGATATGAGAAATATCATATATTAAAAAAAAATAGGACATTAAATTGAAATCATTACCTCTCAAAGACAGGAGCACACCCAAGAAAGTTGTGTTGCTGTTGCTTATGCATCACAGCCTTCAGTTTCCCGAAAGATTCACAAATGTTATCATAAATGGTCTTTGCCCAATTAACCTCTTCAAAGGCATTCATGTCTTCGACCATTCCCCAAGAAGATACACATGTCTTCTTGGGATCGGGGCAGCACAACAAAAATTGCTCAATCAAAAAATAAGAAAGAAGTTGTTTGAAATTAGATCGACTTTGCTCGTCGTCTATCGTTATTTTTTCCAAAAATATCTTAATACTTTTTGTTTTTATTTGTCTAGAATCGTCAGGATCAAAATTTTCTTTCAACTCATAAACAAACTCCGGAAATCTTTCTGCAGCAGTGTATTCTAAACTATTCCTGGTATTTTTAATACCGAGGACTTCACCAACACAGAAAGAAAAGGACATGTTATTGTTGAACACAAAGCTTTTTTTTACCGGGTCATAGACTTCACAAAAAAGGGAAATTAAAGAGGCAGAGCTCTCTCTTCTATATGTAACTTGTAACAAATTGTAGAAAATAGATTTTTTCATTAACGCCTTTTTTTCACAATCTAACTGAAGGTCTAACTGAAAGAACAATGAAAACATCCTACATAATCAATAAATTTGAATGATCATTTGATAATTTTGATTGAGAAAATGATAAAAATGATTTGAAATTGTGGTTATAACAGTATATAGTGACAATGGTGCTATAAATGTCTTTGGAAATGGTGAAACAAAAAATGTATAAATGACAAAAACAACAAGAAAATATTGCAGCATCTTAAAAAACACATAAAATTGGCATAATTATCTAATAGTTTTGATTGAGAAAACGATAAAAATGATATCAAAGAGAATAAATGAACAATATTTATGTATTTCTTTATATTAAAAATACATCTCAAATACAACTTATTTGGCAGTTAGGGATGTGTGGTTCTAATATAACTTTTTATAAATTCATATAGAGAAAAGTATGAATATAGATTTCAAAAGTTACGATTCATGTAATGTTGTTTTTGAGGTATATAATGAAGTGTTAGGATAAAAATAAAATTGAAGTGATATAACAAGTTTAAGTATTGTTCGTTTTAAAAAACAAGATTACAAACATAAAAGTTATATGAAGTGATAACAAATTGGTAGCATCTGCGTGACGCTTCCAAAATTGTTGAACAGAAATAAAGGGAATGCTCTCTCTCGTTTTATTCAACTGCCATAATAGCTTATATAAAGCCTTACAAAGAAAGAAAATAAATTAAGTTACTCCACTAACTCAGTCCACTAAC
>Ga0315914_1004340_pt1 | contig 21228 bp, 10 predicted proteins | sample MpolenodulesMG_FD_203920 | JGI IMG/M metagenome (GOLD analysis project Ga0315914, IMG submission 203920) | Medicago polymorpha root nodule microbial communities from Los Angeles, California, United States - elongated nodules | ecosystem: Host-associated > Plants > Roots > Nodule | place: USA...
ATATATATATATATATATATATATATATATATATATATATTCAAGACATATAAAGCTGTGTTGATGGTCGGAGTTTATGTCTAGAACAATAAGAGAGGATGAAAGTTCTATCACCACCCCACAACATCATACCAACAAATATTAAGGAACCAACTCTTTTCATTAAAACAGAAAGTATATAATAAACTCTGTATGGAAGAAGAGATAGTGTGTAAACTTCGTACCCATACTAGTAAGGAGGATTTCTTTGACCCCATGCGTAAACTTTTTTCTACTCTTCTTTTCTTTGAAGTAGGTGTGAAAATCTTTACCTTCTCCAACTTACTTGAGTGACTTACAATATATCGCGTAAAGTCCAACTCAGTTTTTATGTTTTGAATTCCTTTAAATTCAAATGTAATGAGACTGGTCGTAAGACATGCCGGAGTTACTGATGGCTCCACCCATCTGGAGTTTCCAACCTCCTTTCTTTGGGAGTTGATTTCAATTTTTCTCTGCATGAAAACCAAAAATCATCGTAAGAATTTTCCAACTGGATTAGTTTCAATTATATTATTAAGTAAAGATAAAATTGAAAGTAAAGTAGTTTAAAAGAAGGTTAAATTGGGAGGAAAATCTACACAAATATAGATCAGATATAGATTGTTTAGAATTAATTAAATTGTTTATCGGTTTTATTTGCAAACTCCATGTATCTTTCGCCAAGTCTTTGCTCTTCTTGTGCCAGACTTTTGAGCCTATTATATTTCATCTTTTAAACAGAAAAATTGTGCAAATATAGTTAAAAGAGCACCATACACACCATAATTGCAAGATCCTTGAGTTTTGGAGTATTCTCTAGAAAGCTGACGAGCATATTCCAACTGCAATTCTCAGATATTTCAACCGTTAAATATAATAAACTGTGAAAAGTGAGAAGATGTAAGTTGTCAAATTTGTCCTCCATGCTGAGAAACTGCATAACAAAATTAGAAAATGAGAATAGAATTGCATATGGGAGACTAATATGGAACTTGTAATTAAAAAAGAAAAATATTTATGAAACTTACATGAAAAGTTTTAGAACTGAGAGCTAGTGTTTTGACATTCGAAAGCCCTTTCAAAAGTGTATACAAATTGTTAAAATCCGGACGCTTACAAATGCAAAGAGCAGCTTCATCAAGAGTGGATAAGTTTGTGAAGTCATATTTTCTAGGAGTCAATGAAAGATCAGCTATATGAAGAACTTCAAGTGACGGTGCATTAATTTGTAGTGGACAACACTTAATACCAGAAGTAGGCATATATAAACAAAGGAATAATCTCTTCAATAAGTGAAAAGAGGTGTTGATGGGTAATGCAAAGGTCTCATGTAAAAGAAGTTCCTCCAAATGTGGACAACCAGATAGAAAATTATTGAGATCATACTCTATACCATCATCAAAGATAGAATACATCACAGTTTCACGGATATGAAGAATCTTTAGTGACGGTAAATATACATGAAATGAAGAATTGAGTGTTGGTTGAATTCTGCCCCGCAATTTTAAGACCACAAGTGACTCACACGTGGAAAGCCTAGGTGGCAATAACATTTTTTCATGGAGAAACAGATCCAGGTCAAGTTCCTGGACCTTGAGATCTAATGCCTTTGAAACCCACATGTCTACATCATGTGGCTGGCAGCCTTTGTCACTATGAAGCCTTAGTTTTCTTATATTTTCGGTGCGTCTTAGGAGAACAACATCTACAAATGCCTTTGGAACCCCCATGTGTACATCATGTGGCGAGCAGCCCATCTGACTGTCTTGTATTTGTTTGGCTATATTCTCGGAGCGTCTTTGGAAAGCAAGGTTTAAAGAATTGGTTTCTTCTTTGGCTATATTCTCGGAGCGTCTTAGGACAGCAAGATTTAAAGATTGAAATTCTTCTTTGGACATCACAGGGTCTGAAATCTCTGGTAAATGAAAGTGAAGGTTGGGAATCTTGGTCCAGATTGACTCCCATCTTTTGGATAGAACACATGTTCTATAAGACTCTTTTGATGATAGGAAAGAACAAATATGACAAATCAAATCGTCTGAGAGATTGCTTAATCGATCATGTTCTTCATCAGAGCACGCCATGACCTGAGCTGAACACCTGAGTAAAGTTATGACATGATTGAAGAGATTTCATTAGCAATAAACAGAGAGATTAGCACAATTTCAATAAAATTAGATTCCAGAAGTAACAAATCTTAGAATAATACAATTTCAATAAAATTAGATTCCAGAAGTAACAAATCTTAGGAATAGGTACAAAATGATTGAAAAATAGAAAATGATGGAAAATAGAGGAATGAATATAAGTGAAAACTGTATATAGTGCCAATGACGGGGCAATGTTTTTTACAAATGTTATATGAAAAATGTTACTGAAGCTGTCATAATTATAGACATGATTTCAACAAGGGAAACTTGCAATATGTAATAAAGAGAGTCAGAATGCACACATGTGAAAAAGAGACCTTAACAAGGTCTCTAGCAACATTTTATCAGCTGAAACTTGGCTTTGGTTACACATTTTCCCATATTACCCTTCATAAAAAATCACCAACATTGTTGGAAAAACCTCAACTTTCTGCCAACAAGACCAAAACCAAAACCAAAACAACCTTAATGTTGTTCTGTCTTCTTTGAAAAATCTCTATCATTCCCTCAAAAGATGGGGTTTAGAACAAGACATAAAGTTTCCATTGCTTTTCATTTGGACTGTTTTACCCTTAACTCAGCTACTTTCAACCATGATTTGAAAATGTTAAAACCTATGATTGTGTTTCTTCAAACTGTTAACTCAACATTTTCTCTCATACCAAGTTCAAGGTTTTCACATTTTTCTGATAAAGGTTTAAACTTTGCGTCTTCCCATTTAGAATCCATGAAAAAGCTTGGATTTTTCAACCATAACAATATCATAAACATTGCTACCATTGTCCCAAAAGAGAGAAAAATCACTACTAGAAAACTTTCAGTTACCACAATCCCTATAAAACCAACCCCAATTCCTGAAAAATGTTACTGAAGCTGTCATAATTATAAACATGATATTATTAAGTCAGAAATTTGTACAGTAACAACAAAAAACCAACAGCTAACAGAAACCCTAAAATCACATTATCAATGCCTAAGCTCATGATTGAAGAGATTTCATTAGCAATAAAGAGAGAGATTAACGCAATTTCAATAAAATTAGATTCCAGAAGTAACAAATCTTAGGAATAGGTACAAAATGATTGATAAATAGAAAATGATGGAAAATAGAGGCAATGTTAGGAATAGTAGCAATGACCGGGCAATGTTTTTACAAATGTTACATGAAAAATGTTACTGAAGCTGTCATAATTATAGACATGATTTCGACAAAAATTACCAAAGCTGTCATAATTACTGAAGCTGTCATAACAAGAACATTAACATATGGAAACAAAATATAACAACTATTTTAAAGCTTAAGTGATAAATCAAGACCTGAAGAGTCAGAATCGGACGGTACTTCTTCAATGTTGGACTTTGATTGATTACGAATGTCATCCTCGGAAGAATTAGAAGCCACAATAATTTGCTTTTCTGTATTTGAATTTGAACTTGTAGCAATATTTGTAAACGAATTTCCAAATTTCATAATAGCACCAATTTTATTATTTGAACCATGTTCGATCCTTAAAGTAGCTGCGCCGCCAATACCTAGATTTTCAACCCCATTATTACCACTTCCCATATTTCTCAATGACACAAGAGGATGGCGTGTTATCTCTTGCAACAAATCAGAACGACTATACCCAAAACTGTGTGGGGTAACCATAGGGTTATAAGGGGGTTTTCGAATCATTGAGTCTGTGCTAACCCCATCATTTCCATATGTTAATGTTCTTGTTATGACAGCTTCAGTAATTTTGACAAAATATTTTGTCTCGATGTTACTTAAGCAATATGTAATAAAAAGAGTCAGAATGCACAGTGATTTTATTAAGTCAGAAATTCAAAATGGAACTTGAAACTTGTATATCATTTTGTGCATATAAATTCAAGTGCTAAGTTCCAATGACATTTTTTGGTTTATATTACAACAAGACACTTGAAAATGCAATGTACATCAATCTTATAAATCATAACGAACAATACATAATAACTTAAAATCAAACACAAAATTTGTACAGTAACAACAAAAAACCAACAGCTAACAGAAACCCTAAAATCACATCATCAATCGGACTAAAAAATGCCTAAAATCAAATTAGCAGTAGTGAAAATTGAATCGAAAACTGAATTGAAAAACAATGAGAGAAAAAGAATAACAACGGCGAGCTCACACGCACCTTTTGAACTGGTGAGTTGAGTTCAGAGTAACGGATAGATGTGAACGTTGTTGTATTTGTGGTTTTCTGTAGAAACAAACAAATATCGATTAGAAATCAAGAATAGTGCTGCAAATGTGACAACTATATAACATTAAAGTATTGTTTGCTCAATTTATAATAACAAAAAATGAAGTTTATGAATCTGAATGCAATTAAGTATTATGAGCATTGTTAAATTGCAAATGTAACAGATATAAAAGCAAAATCAAAACACAAAATAAGCTGAACAAACTCTATGAGGAATTTTAACAAACATGTTCAGTGCATAAAAAAACAAAGGGGAAATGTGGAGATTGTGAATGATGAATCGGTTGAAACAAAAGACATTGATTGAAATTTGAAGCACATTACAAGAATAGAGAATTACCCTACGAATGAATGAATGAAGTAGAAACCCTAAGAAATTGTGTTTGATTCGAGAAATTGGAAGCAGAGAATGTTTAGAAACGTTGAAGAGATGAGAAACGTTTTTGAGTGAGTGAGAAATGTTGGAGCGAAGATGAGTGATACATATTTATCTTTTATTTTTTTATACTTTTCTTTAAAATAAAGATGTTTATAATATTTCATTAATAATAATATCGTTAATACAGTGAGGGATATTATTTTTTATACTTATTAATAACAAATATTTCTCCCATACATTTTTTTAACGTATCAATCATAAATATTTGTCAAATAATTTATTGTATAATTATCGATGAAAAATACTTACCATGTATTCATTATTATATTCCTTCAAAAAATTGGATTCATTATTATATTCCTTCAAAAAATCTATTCATTATTATATTAATGAGTACCAAATATTTTTTAAAATATACAATGACATTTAAGTTTAAAAAATACACCAATATCTCATGTATTAAAAATAATAGTTCAAAATTGAAGATTTATAATAAAAAATAGAGGAGTAAGAGTATATTTAATTTTTTTTATATGAGTCATGTTTTAAATCAATTAGTTAAAAAGAAGGTTAAATATGTTTTTGGTCCCTATAAATATACAAACTTTTCGTTTTAGTTCATCTAAAATTTTCCTTCAACTTCTAATCCCTAAAAATATTTTCATCTTTACTTTTGGTCCCTCTTTTAAAGTAAACTCATACGTAAAATACATACTTTTGAATAAAATTTTGCAGAAAAATTCATAATATTATAAGAATCTATCCAAAAAAAAATTAGAATTTTTTAACAAAACATGAATTTAATATGAATTTTTATATGGTTGACGGTTAAAAATTCATAATTAATTTATGTTTTGTTAAAAAATTCTAATTTTTTGGGGGAATTTTTTTTACAATATTCTACATATTTCTGCACAATTTCAATAAAAAAATACTAAAATTAACTTAAAAATAGAGACCAAAAGTAGTGATTGGAAATTTCATATGAGGGACTAAAACCAAAAATTGATATATTTATAGGGACCAAAAACATATTTAACGCTAACTAAAATATCCTAAATCTATAACCGACCCTTCACATTAATTTGAGCAAATTTGGTCAGAATCATGTATTAATGATTGAATTATTATTTTAAGACAAACAAAACGATGCAAGGTTGAAAATTCAAACAAAAGAAGAAAAAAAGAAAAAAAATGAAAACGTCGCCTGAGAGATTCGAACTCTCGCGGGGAAACCCCATGTACTTAGCAGGCACACGCCTTAACCACTCGGCCAAAGCGACTCTTGGTGATGTTTAATGAACGTACTGATTTATAACATCACAAAATCATAGCTTTTCAATTCAACCAAAACTATAGAAAGAGCAACCACTTGTATTTTTATTTCTCATCCAGCAAGTACAGTTCTCAATTTTAAAACTGTAGAAAGAGTAGCCACTTGCAGCATTAATAGGAATCATTTTGGGATGAATAAGTACTAGATCAATATTTTGTTTGAAAATTTAATTATAATGATGTGAAATAATAAATTGATACTAGATTAATGACTATTATTGACCTCAACTTACATCAGATGTTTTCACACTTCCTTTCCCTTGCATTATTTTTCATGTATTGAAAATCGCAGTTAATGACGTTCAAAATCGTTGATAACTACAATGTTCAGGAAATGGTTCATGAGACGTAACTCTTTATAATATTCATTAACCATCAACTTAATTATTTTAACCATCTAATTTGTTGCGTTTTTTTTTTGACAAATCTAATTTGTTGCGGTAAAAAGCAAAACCAAAAAACCATCTAATTTATTGTCAAATTTGATGTCAAAATACCTTTTCTCATGTCAATTAGAGGGTACAATTAAAAAAATGTGATAAATTTTAAATTGAAAAAAAAAGACATCATTTTAAGACAATTGTTTTTGCAAATATGGTAGTTGCTGTGCGACAGTGATAGTAACTAACAACTAACTTTGGCTGTTTAATAAAATTTGGAAGACAGCAACTCAACCTAAATCCAAACGAGGTTATAGTATTTACTTGATTTGAAAATCCTACACTACACTCCACATCAATTAATCATATTTTCTGCTTAAAGACATTTTCATGATTGTGATTGATTTTTAACAGCTTAACAACTCAGATTCCTGATGAGTTACAGCTGCATACTGGGAGCATTCCTTGTGAATCTTTACTTTAATTTACTCCTTAAGGAACATCCCAAAAGTTGTTCCCACTTGTAATGCCTTATACCTTCTAGGCTTTTACTAAAACATGCTTTTCTATTAGCAAAAGTCAAATTCTTGGTGCACAAGTTACTATTAGCAAAAAGTCCTATTCTTGCAAACATGCTAAATCAACCAATGTTATCCTTCTTAATTATTACTAGGATAGTAATGCAGACTTTGAGAAAGGAAACTTATAAATCCCAACTACAAGTTGTTTGGTCTCTTTCCTAGGATAGCATCATCAAGATTATTGTTCATGGTAGTTCTTGTTGGAAAATTACTCTTTTCACTTATGAAATTGCTCATTTCCTTATACCAGTGGCAGTTAACTGTCGTTCGGCATTTCTCTACGGTAATTAACTGCTACTGACACTTTTAAGATCAGTTGAACCGACTTAAAAAGTGATTGAGCATATCTTAAAAGTTTCATCAACAGTTAACTGTCGCTGAAAAATGCCTAGCAGCAGTTAACTATCGCTGATATAAAGGAATGGGCAATTTCATAAGTGAGACGAGTAATTTTCTTCATGTTGATATTGGATTGTAAACTTGATCAGTCCATTGTACTAATCAAGTGTTAGACTCAATTAATTGATAGGATACTAGTCCAAAAATAATAGAGAGGTCTAAAAGAAGTGAGAAGATGAGAGGCATATCATTAAATGCAAATAGTTGAGTGAAGTGTGTATGTATAAATAACTCACTTGATGCGTGTAGGAACATCTCTTTATGTTCTTTATGGGTGTGGTACTCTCTTTTCCAGCCTAAAAAATGGGAAGATGTTGTCATTTGCCATAGAAGCAAATTAACAAAAATATATTCTCTCAAGTAAAGTAATATATAGTTCACTCAAATTTTCCTCTCCTTATAATGTCTTTAGATAACCAGGAATTGGTGGTATTTTTAGAATGTCGTGGTAACCAAAAAAATATACTTAGTAACCAAAAAAGCCATGGTGAATATGGTTAGTAAAATTCTCAAGTTTTTGTGCAATTGCTACTTGCTTGGTGGCTAAATTACTTGCCATCTTATCTTGGTTATATGAACATAACTCCTTTGAGTTAGACTCCACTGCTACTTTAGAATTAGTTTTACATCAATTTCACCCTTATACTTCTTGCTACATATGTTGCATCATGAAAGCTCCCCTTAAGATTTCGTACTAGTGTTCTCCTCAACTTCTTCATGTGGTGTTTGTTCATACATATGTTACGTAATGAAAGCTTCCTTTCAGATTTGGTACTATAGATCTTAGATTTCTTTGGTGAATAAAGAATATTACTTTTTTTTTTCTTTCAATTGTTTGATATGCCGACCATGGCCAAATTACCAAAGCAAGGGTCACATCACAGGTGTGGCAAAGTTACTTGACAAAGAAAAAAGACATCCAAATATATGTTAAAAATATTTTGCTTAATAAAAGTATATTAAAATTACTTAAATCAAATCTTCTTCTAAGATAATTAATGTTTATAAAACTTGGATATATAATTTTATAATTCAAAAGTTTGAAAATTACGATTCTTTTTTTAAGAGAATCAGGAATAAGGTTACAACTTCAATCAACTGCTCCCACTCTCCAAGTCTTTCCATGTCACGCTCACAAATTACGTAATTTTCATAAATTCATTACTCTTAACTTTCTAACTACTGCCACTCATCCCAAACTTTGCATATTTATTATTCTCAAAAAAATAATCATTCATTGATCAAGTGTCTTGATTTTCTAAACTAATCAAAGTTTAAAGACAAAAAAATAAATTAAAATACTTGTAGCAAATTAAAATATACAATTATTATTTAATGGTCTGAAAAAAAGTGGTAGAGGCAAAACAATTCCTAGGATAACCGCCAACTACTATTTGAGCCGGACCAGCTGTAGATCTATTTGGATTCCCTTGTGAAATAAAAGTGATTATTGAATTATAAAATCAATTATGCATATTTTAGACATCTAGCATAAATAAGTTACTTCAAGTCCAATTTATTTTTAATCAAAACTAAATTAATAAGATTAATTCATTCAATATTAATTTACTTACACTGTTTATGCATCAACGTATTATTATTAATTTGATTAAATTAAGGGGAGTCAACAAAATGTTAGATCTACACACCATACCATACACGTGAAGAATTAAAAAAAAAGAGGCTATTGGAATAATGCCAGATAGTAAGTGCAAGAGGGAAAATGGGCAAGAATAATAAAACAATAATAAATTAATGACAAATAATTTAGAACACATGACTATTGAGTGTCAACTGTCAACAGAATATTACAACTTACAACTGATCTGGAAAGACAGACACAGCAATGAACACAGACCTCTAAAAACACAAACAAAAAATAGGAGAAAAAGACACTTTCCCTTTATATATGATGATGATGCCTCAATATGTTTAGCAGTGCATAGTGCAAAGCTCTACATTAAAATTACATAAAGCACAGATTGCCCCACATAATTTTCCTACTTCTCTAGGAATAAATTAAGGCATATGGGCTGTAAAATGTAGGCTATTGCCTATTGGTCAAGGAAGAAAATTTACCATATATGTAAAATTCAAACAGTAAAATATATGTAAGGTACTTGGGCATGAATGCCCTTCTCGCGCTGCCATCGTAGTTTCAACTTTTTAACTTGCAATTGGTTGAGCAATGACTTTCTTAATGGCTTCGGCGTATGTCCTGTGCTGATAGGTAAGTGTGGATTCAAGCAGGTCCCAAAGTGAAGTCTTTGGATTCCATCCTGAGCAGACAACAACCATTCACAGGTAAATTAACTTGTAATGTTGAAGATCAAATAGGTCAAACGAATGAGGAAATCTAAACTTACCGAGCTGCTTGTTGATTATGGTCATGTCAGGGATTCTCTTGTCACTATCATCATATCCTTCACCATAAAATTCTTTCGAGCTCACATCGATTGTAGGTGTTTCGGGAGGTTGAGTTCCACTAACCTTTGAATAGACCTGTAGAATCGAACAGTTGCTCAATACCCAACAGGCTTAAAATCTAATATTGAGCCAAATAATAACAACAAAACAATAATTTTACCTGGATCATCATTTCAGCGAGCTGCCTAACTGTAACCTCATTGTTTGGGTTACCCACATTAAAGATATGGCCATTGGCTCTGGCAGGGTTTTCCTGTCAACAAACAAGTCACATAACCTTCAGTGGACCGACCAACAACATCAATACTTAGAGGAACACAATATCACATAACCTACAATCATCAATAAGACAGCTTCAATAGCATCTTTGATGTAAACAAATGTTCTCTGGGATTCACCACCATCCACAAGCTTGAGGGGCTCTCCTCTAAGAAGATTCTGCAGAAAAGGAATAGACAGAAATCGTTCAACGACAATTCGAAACTTCAGCTAAGTTATCTAAAAATTAAACAATAGTTATAGTAAATTGTAACATACATTGCTGAAGCATGCAAGAACACGGGGAACACCCTCACTTGGTCCGTCAATACCGGGAATGAAGTCCATTCTAGGTCCAATCCAATTAAAGGGCCTCACAATTGTGAACTCCAAACCGTTTTCAGCACCCTCAGCTGCCAATGATAGCATGTCAGTGAGACTATTCAATATTGAAAAACAAAATCAGTTTATACCAAGAAAGTAAAAAAGCAAAATCAGCTCACCATAAACCAGCCTCTCAATCAACTGTTTAGCACATGCATATGACCATCTCTGCTTTTCGATTGAACCGAAAATGCATGGAGACACATCTTCTTTAAGCATATAGTATGCAGGATCCTAACAAAAACATTGGAAACAATATAGCTCAAGCAATTCCAAAGCAGAAAAAAATAAAAAAAATAAGGACAATTGATTGAAAAAGTTCACCATCATTATTTAATACCCTAGAAGAAACTAACAAAGTACTAATCCTAAAAGAGGATGAAACATGTTGCAAAGTCATGTCACTTCACTACATGTCAATCTCCTATTTCCTATAACTAACAAAACAAATACAAGTGAAAAATGTGCAAAGTCAACATCATCTAAATTCAGATCCAAAAAAACACAGGACTTATTTTGTTTTGACCAAAAAAATATAAATTCATTTTACTTTATCTTAACTATTCCAAAATGTCATTTCCTACTCAAATCTTTAAAGACAAGAAACAAAGTAATCAAATTTTCATTTCTAAAATTTCAAATTATCTTATACCAAAGAGTTCCTAAATATGCTTTATTGCATGTTAGTTGTTACAACACATGGTCACACACAACCAAAATCACGTGGCTTTAATTAAGATGATGTGTGAGATTTGAACTACCACCGACACATCCAAATCATACAAACACAAAATCATAACTAACAAATCATAGATCATAGCATAACTAAATAATCATAACTAAATGAATCATAGATCTGAAACAAATAAATCATTAAATTAAATTAAACAAAACAAAACAAATAAATCATAGATGAAAAATGAAATTTTACCTGACGAAGAGGACTATCTTTAGGAAGATAACTACCAATAGTTTTCCCATACACTTCACAAGTAGAGAAATGAATCAACCTCTTATTAGTTTCAGAACAATACTTCACCTGAAAAAACATCAAATTTTCAATCATTATTCACAAATCACACATACCCATCAATCAATTTTTCAACCCAATATAACAAGTCAAATAAAAATTCAAACTTTAATCAAAATAACACATACCCATCAATTAATTTCACAACCCAATGTAACAAATCATATAAAAAATTAAACTTTAATCAAAATAACTTACCACAGGAAGTGCATCAATGAAATTGCTGTAAATTGTATCAAGAGGACGTGTATTGTAATCAGCAGGAGTACAAATTGCAGCCAGATTTATAACCTAAACACAGAAACCAAAATCAAATTTTCAAGAACATATCAAAATCAAAAACCTAAATTCAAAAAAAAATAAATTGCAAAATTGAAAATTACCAGATCTGCCATCTTGATAAGACCTTCAAGCCTTGAATCGTTCTTGATATTAAGACGATGAAAGTGAATGCGACCATTCCAAGGAAGAGATTCAGGTTCTAAAAGGTGTTTGATTTTGTCGTTGTAAACATCTAAAGCGAGAACTTTGTGAGAGGTTTCAGACATGAGTTTTTCGCAGAGATGAGAACCGATGAAGCCACCGGCACCGATCATGCAGATTGTGAGAGGTTTGATTGGGTTTCCGTCGAGATCTACGCGTGTTGAAGAGGGTGACGCCATTGTTGTGTTGATTCGTTTCTTCGTGAGAGAGTGAAGAAAACAAAGAAAGAACGTGAAAATGATAAGAGTGTGTGAAGGTTCTTTGTGATTTGAATGGTAGTGATATGAATGGTGGTGGTGTTAATATATGGTTGTACTCCAATATACTAGTAATATTAATTAATATTATTCATAATTAATTGTAATAAATAATATTCCTAGTTTTTTTATTTTTTAAGATAAGATAAATTTTAGAGCATTACATAAGTACCTCATCATTTTGTATGTTTATATGAATCTCATATATCCACATCATTCATTTTATTAATATATGGTTGTACTCCAATATATTAGTAATATTGATATTGATTGATGATAGTAATCTTATTAGTAATTAATTGTAATCTTTAAAAAAACCTAATTGTAAAAAATAATATTCCTAGTTTTTTTTTATAAGATAAAATAAAATTTAGAGCGTTCACACGAGTATTTCATTTTGTATGTTTAAGTGGATTTCATATGCCCACATCATTCATTTTATGATAATACGTATCATCTTCTTTTAACCCAACACCTTTCAGCGATTAATTTTATATCATTAGATTTTAATATGGGATCATGTTATGTGTACTAATGGCACACGTTAAAAATTATAGAAATAGAAAATATATATTGTTAAAAATTAATCTTTAATTTTTGAGAAATAAATTAACACAATTTTCAATATAAAATTTGTTTATATTGTGTTCTTTAACTTGTGTCTAACAGCACATGTTAGCAATAATCTTCAATAAAATTTATTTATTTAAGTATGATTTTTTAAATAGATCCCACGAAAAGTAAAAGTAAAGTGAGAGGGTGTTTCTATGGTCACCCTTCTTCATATGCATCTAAATTATCTATTTCACAATGAGATACTTATTAAGTATGTTGTTAAATAACCGAAAAACACCCGACCAAAAAAAAATTGAAAAACACACCATTGTAGATGAGATCAATGAATATCGATTAAGTAGATAAGAAATTGACTCACATATAAAAAGGTTGGCTCCACTTCCATTATCAACTTGAAGATTTTTTTATGTGTGATATATAAATATTTTTGTTGACGATTTAAACTTTGAGTCGTATTTGTATCTTGGTGAGTTTATGAAGTTTAACTCTTCTAAACTTTTTTTCATAAAAAAAAATTAGATAAGTTAGACTCTATTAATTCACTAAAGTTAGAACATGTCTCAACGTAGGTTACACGAGTTGAACTCACGATCGTGTGTGGTATAAGTCATCTTCTTGTTATATGAATCAATTTTTATTGACACAATTTTTTTTACAAAGGAATAATAATGTTACTATTTATTTATTATTTAATTTAAAGACAAGAAGAAGAGAACGTGTTTGGGATTTATACATCTTATTGAATTTTGGGTCAGGTTCTTTCGAGTTTCGTCCAAGGCGCAATTGCAACACGCTGTTATTCACCACCGTCGCATGTATTCCACGTGTGTATATTCAAAACCTTTTTTTTTTTTTTTTTATGGAACCAACATTAAAACTTTTTTTTATGATCAAAAATTAAAACTTAGAAACTATAAATTTTATCTATTCAAAATGAACCTTTAGAGAGGCATCTCTGTCTTTTTTTTTCCTACGCTAACCTGTAAAAGAAAATTTTCCTTAAAAAAAAAATGTAAAAGAAAATTTAAAAAAAAACACTTGTTAATTCTGAAAAATGTTTTTCTTTATTAAATTTTGATTTTGTTTAAAATTAGGGTTAAATAAGTTTTAGATCTCTAGAAACATAGTCAATTTTGTTTTAAATCCTTGTAAAAAAAGTAACATGTTTTGATCCTATAAAAAAATTATGTACACATTCTTAGTCCTTGTGTAATTAAAATTTGTTTGATTACACTTAAACTTAAATTTTTGTACGACTTCTTGAAAACTTATTTAGAATATTATAAATGTAAATTCAGACCCGGTGAAGGATTTCAATATATTAGAATCATTGCCCGTGAGCATAACTCAGTTGGTAGGACAATGCATTATTATATGTAGGGGCCGGAGTTCGAACCCCAGACACCCCACTTATTCACACTTATTCACCTTATTAGGTGATTTCTAGCAACTAGGCTACCTGACAAAAAAAAAAAATTGTTACAAAGCAAGCTTCACCCCAAGGCCCCCTAACGATCTTCCTATAAAAAGGCCAGTAAACATATATTTTTAAAAAGGCTAATAAGTTAGTAAAATTTTGTAAAAAATGTATATCCAATAAAATCTTGTAGGGTTGTCACAATTATTTTGTAGAGACTAATATGCGTGTATTATATTATGTAGTAGACCCTCCAGGCTCCCGTCACTATTATAAGCAAAACTTTGCATTTTAGATTCATTCAATTAATGATGTATATCATATTATTTCTAATCCTAATTAACATTGCAACAATCACTCCTAATCCAACCCTAATGTTTTGGGCGCCAATTCATTTTGGTTGTTGGATGAATCAAAACTTAATCTTAGCCCTTGATATCAAACCTAAAATTTCTCTCCTTAAACTTTTTTACAATCTCTAATTACTTATTTACCCCTAAACCAATCCCCCTTGCAAATTTGAATTCGAATTTTCCCAACCGTAACTTTAACGCATGTCATAATTGATGTCATTATTTGACAATAAATGTTGTTAGTTAATGTCATTGATTTCCAATAAAATTGTTTCTTTCAGTTACTTATGGTATCAATAACTTCTTTTTCAATAAACGTGACATTTAATTCGGTCTCTCTTTTTCTCTTCCATCTCTCACCTTCTCTTTTATAATAATTTCGGTCTCTCTCTTCTAATTCATTAGCTGTTCTTTTTCTTCTCATTTCTCTCCATGTTTTTCTTCTCGTTTTCTTTCTTCTTATTTTTTCTTCTTCTCCCACTCTTATCCCAAGATTTCCATTCATTTACAAAAACAATCAAACATGATATAGTTTTCTCATATTTTCTACAAAAATTCTCTCTGATTCCCTCATCATCCCCTACCTTCTGGATCCTCTCTTACCCTATCATCTACTACTAATTTCTACACATCATCACTGGAAATCTGCCACTCCTTAATTCTCTAATTCGTCCTTCACGGCCAGAAAATTAATGTCAAGCTCCTACTTTTCTTACGCTTCCTCCCTTTTCAAATTTGTAACGATGATCTCGGCAGCCGATCCATTGCTCTGGGTCGCGACTGTCACGAAGAAACCTAATACGACATGCATGGTTATTCTTTTTCAATGAATGTGGTAATTACAGAGCCTCTTGATTCTTCTACACCTCGTGAAGCAGTTTGGTGACGATTTGGTTATGTCGTTGATGTAATTGTTAGGTGTGCTTATCATATGATATAAGATCATTCTTTGTGAAATTGAGAGCAACTAAATAGTTTATTTTTCTTTGATGTTGTTATATATTATATTTCTTTTAGTTATATGTTTATGACATATTTGTTTATTATTTATTAATGTTTCATTAATCATGTTATATCACTGCTGGATCAGAACCCTTCTTCCGAATAGGACAAGATTGTGAATGATATGCAAGTGAAATATGTAACCTATTTCTTGGACTTCGACGTTGATCTTACTTTATTTTTAATCCTAATTAACATTTGCAATGACCTAATCAAACCCTAAACCTAATTGCTAGGCGCCAAACTATGCTAACCGTTGGATCTTTAACCTTTGGCACTGATGTATTATCAGTCATTGATCTAATCTTTAATCTTTCTTGCACACATAACATCAAGGAATTGAAATACTCATTTCCCCCATGCGTTTATTACAATTAATAAAGTTGAATTTTTCACCCATGCGTTTATGACTCTTAATGCGCTGTTGATTGACTTTCCATAACATCCCCCCATGCGTTTATGACACTTAATGCACTGTTGATTGGATTTCCACCTTTCCTGATTACATTCAAGTCTATTATATTTTATCATGCGCTTGTTACTTTACCAATGCTAAATGATTATTATAAGATAGGTATATGAATGTGTATATATATGCTTGATTCACTCTGCTTGGATCCCATCCTTTTAAATCTCATCACATTCACAAAATCATTGCCAACAATGACATACAAGCTTTGCTATGTTATCATGCTTTGACAGGTTTAGGGTTTGCCATTTTTTTATACTTGCTGTAATATAAATCATGTTATCGTAATACTAACATTTTTGTTGGTGTTTTGTTGCCAGCCCCTCTGAACCTAAATCCCACATCTGAACTTGAGAGAGTTGTCAATGATCTCCGTACTAAGTACATGACGTATGTCGTTGAACTTGATATTCTACACGTGAGACTTTCTTTCTGCTTGTATTTGTTCTAATCATCCTTTCCATTCACATTCATCTATTGACATGTTGTTTTGTATTTTGTTGAGTATTAGGGTATGGTTGTTTTGCCAAGAATGTTTGGTCATGACTTTGGAGACCAAATTGGACGCTACACAAGTCTGGTGGATTCTAACTACAATGAGTTTGAGGTGTTGGTCGAGAGGAACAATGACAACATTTATTTGACTAAGGGTTGACATGCCCTAAAAGACTTCTACGGTGTTTGTCTCGGATCCTGGGTGACTATAGTGTTTGTTGGTATGTGCAAGGTTGTTATCCATTTGAAGGATAGGTTTCGAAGGAAGATATCAATTCCTAGGTTTGCCCCACCAATGATTTTTCAGCTTGAGAAACAAGTTGTTCCTTTCTATAACTTTGATGTCTTAAACTATTGTTTATGTTGAGTTTTTTTTTATCTATGTAATGGATCACGAATGTGTTTGTTTCAGCTTTAAAAAATATATTTTTTTAGTTAAAATAATCTACAACTATTTATGTTTGCTTATTATCATAAAAATCATTTTTAGTTTGTTTTGAAACTCTTACACTTGATTTGATTGCATTTATAAAATAAATAGATTTAGAAAAAAACTACTTTAATTAACTTTTTATTTTGTGGCTAAAAATGAATTTTTTTAGCAAGAAAGAATTTTTAAAAATAAAAATCAAACACTACAAAAAATAAAGTGTTTTTTTAGTTAAAAAAATAGATTTTTTTTTCTTTCTTAAAAATCCAAAACAAACGGACGTCATATTGCAACATATTAGCTTCTCCATTGTTTATGACCCGGGAGGTATCACGGGTAAAATTTCTAGTTATATTTATTACATACTAGATGCATCATTTTCTATTAGCCTTAGCCTGACCTATTTAAAGTAATGAACTTTTTATAAAACTTGAGCCTAACCTATTTATTAAACGAGTTAGGCCGAGTCGGGCTTTAAGTAGGCCAGACCATAAGCCTCTGACGGGCGGCCTGGCCTATTCCCACCCATACATAAAAGCAATGGCTGTAATTTTGCTTCTCTTTTTATTACTGGCTTTAATCGATGTCTTATGACCCGCATGGTCACATATTTTTCGCAATTATTTTATCTATTGGAGTTTCCAAATAAGTTTTTCTTAGTGAGTGTTGGCATGGCCTCCGAGGTTCGTTGCTTAAAAGTCTTAGATCTTTGTAAGTGTAACCTCCTCGTCGGGCTCCTGCTCTCAGGGGTATGCGTTCATATGTCCCTTAAGACTTGGTTCCGGTGTGTGCTTGTCTGTCGTGTTTCCTGGTATCCTTTCCCCCCTCATTTTTAAAGGCGACGTCGTTACTCTTTCAAGAGTTATCAGCCATGTCAGACATTTTTTCATCCTTGTGGACGCTTCTTATTGGTTATTCTTTGAGTGAGGAATTTTCACTTTGACCATATCATTTAGTGGTTGAAATTGCCAGTTGTAATTAATACTTAACCATTTCAACAACACGTTTCGATTGGTTTTGTTACTTTTGAGGGATTTTCGCTCCTATAAATAGAGGTTCTTACTTTTAACATCTCACAATATTTTTTCTTCGATTCAACCCCTTTCTCCCTTTTGCAGTTTTTGGTGAAATTTAACTCCTGCTTCATTCCTTATTCAGAGACTCTTCTTTTTGGGTATTTCTTCACCCTTAGAATTCTTTCTTTGGTCGGTGGGTATGGGTGTGTATCTATATTCTTTGACGTCTCTCGCTTGAGATTGAACAAACATTTTGGTATATCATGCAATTTCTCTAATTATTTCATGATTGGTAAAACTGCACCTTTACTTTTGTACTTGTAGGGAGTACATTATCTAAAACTAGAGTTTAGTCTGTTTAGGTCCTGCCTTGAGAATGATCTCAAGAGGGGTATTTATAGCCTTTCATGGGTTTGTAATTTCGTGACTTATAGGCCCCAAGTAACTTGGACCCTAAGTCAGTTTTAGAGCATTTTAAATGTTTCTAGAAGCCTTATAAGGCGGCGCCCTTAGAGGAATGCGCCTAAGGTCGTTTGGGTCCTTCTGGAGGGTGTTGTGCCCTTAATTATATATTGACGGTCCAACTTTATTTGATGAAACCATGAGTTTCTTTTGCTATGACCCTAACATTTATCGTGCTCGGTGTCATTCATTGTTTTTTCATGGGCAAAACCATGAAGTCTAAAAGTAACTCTTTAAAATGTTTAAAAATAGCCCATGTAAAGGATTAAAATTTGAAGAATCTAAAATTACATGATGAATTAGGTGTTTTTATTTTGGAGAATGCTAAATAGTGCTCCAAAGACATTGGTTAAACAAACAAAATAAGTAAGTTTTTATGTAAAAAAAAGTTGTGTAATTATTACTTGATTGAAAGCAACAACTTATATTTTTGAGATAAAATTTCTATTTATGGAATTTTTGGCCCATGCCCTTAAGATATTGCTAACGAGACCTTTTTATTTTTACAAAGGCTATTTTTTTTATTAAGGGGAAAAGTAAGAAAATATAAGAAAAAGACTAACTAATTCGCTGCCTTAATGCCCCAGAGATATCTGCAAGTAAAATGATATCTAATTGAGGAGGAGGAGTTGTCTATATTTTCAAGGAGACGACGTTGGTAGCACCAAACTTGGCCAACCAATCAGCACATTCATTGCCTTCTCTTAAGGTATGAGTAAAGGAAACCACCAAACGAAGAGAAGCAAGCTTTCTAATTAAAGAGAGTAAAGCTGCATGTGGATGAAAATCATTCTGTGTAGTATCCGCAATCAAATTCAAAGTTGCATGGGAATCATATTCCAAGATGATAGACTTATAACCAAGATCCTAAGCCATTTGAAGTCCTCTCCATATTGCTGAAAGTTCAGGCAATAAATTAGAAGCTCTACCACAAGATCCGAAAAAACCATGAATCCAGATACCGCTATCGTTCCTCAAAATACCTCCAAAACCTACATTAAGAGTCGTCCACATTTATTTTAATATAACCTTTTGGGGGAGGATACCAACGAACATGACGCACCACATGATGCTTATGAAGGAATTTTAAGAGGGGTTTTCAAAATTTTAACCCTCTTTGCGGAAGAAATCCAATTGAAACGGATCTTGATTAAATCATTAATCACAAATCAAACACATACTTAAACAATTTGAGGATTCATGTGTTTACCTCTTGAATAACATAACCTTTGTAACAGAATTGTTTTTGATCACGAGCAAAGCAAAGTAGCGATTCCTCTACTTATTCCACACGAACAGAACTTCTCTGATGACCGGTGCTAGCCAATTTCAACGGAGATTCAGAGAGAAGAAGGTTTAGAGAACGACGGCTAAGGTTTCACAACTTTTGTGAATTAGGTTAAGCACTCACAAAAAGTTAGTAATGCTTGAACACAAGGGTTCTATTTATAGAATCACTTGCGTGGTCAGCAAGACAAGCACTTAAGTACACCGCACCTTACGGTGCACCATATTTCACTTAAACACACCGTACCTTACGGTGGACCGTGTTTCTCTATTTTTCGTAAATTCAATAATAAATCATATTTAATTATTTAATTACTAATAAGTCCTACTTATTATTTTATAAATAAGTCTTACTTATTTATTTCTCTCATCTATCTATTCTTTGTGTGTGATCCTATAGGTTCCCGTAAAGTTGACAATAATATTAAATCACATATTTAATATTATAAACAGTGAGCGGTACCTAGCAACACATCACTGCTACCCAAGTGACAAGAATGTCATGTGATATGACAAAACCTTTTATGTGATAATGATCATGTGTATAATTACCCTTTTGCCCTCATGTCTATATTGAACACAAGGCATAACATGTCACCCTTGTCCAGTTCAATATTGGGCCAGTAGACATTTCTCCTGTTATATAGAGGGGCAAATTCCATCTATGTCCCTCAGCATGATTCGTGGAGTACCCATCAACCAACGTTATAGTGATCTTGTTACAGACAATGTTTGAATCGTGACAAAGCATTTGACTCCAACATCTAGGATACATAGTGGTTTCAGGTCAAAAGGTGGAATACACCACTATCACTATGAGAATATCTTATGACACTTTTCATAACTTATACTATGTAGTATTCTCATGGTGGGTCTATCCAATATAAATATTACTCCTAATATTTATATCTATATGAAGACTTGATAACTTTTTATCCATGATCCGTGAGATGTGATCATCAGTCTACTGATGTAAGATTTTTACATGTTATAAAACTATTTACACGTAAGTATAATAGGATCGTTTCCGCAGGGAGTTGCGTATTTCATAAGCATTTGCACAATATTCATCAGGTTAAGTGTTTGGGTATAAATTGTTTGTTTGTGTAAAACTATTGTTCTATTCGACATAAAAGTTAAATGAGAAGAGATAGGGCTATTTCGATTGGGGTCAGAGACGTCAACCAAGCGTAACAACTGCAATCTCTCAATCAAATAACGGATTCTAGCTTTTTAAACGATATTATCACAATCACTCGACAATATCATTCGTGTCCAAATGACATCGTTATTTATAAGGGATCGTTTAAACATCGATTTCCCAAACATTTAAACAATCACAAAGTCGATTGGATAGTTTAATCGACGATTTCCCAACCGATTAAATTAACCAAAAGCATTAA
>Ga0315914_1004341_pt1 | contig 21228 bp, 7 predicted proteins | sample MpolenodulesMG_FD_203920 | JGI IMG/M metagenome (GOLD analysis project Ga0315914, IMG submission 203920) | Medicago polymorpha root nodule microbial communities from Los Angeles, California, United States - elongated nodules | ecosystem: Host-associated > Plants > Roots > Nodule | place: USA...
ACGTGGCACATTAAGTGACGTGCCACGTGTTATTATTTATTTTTTTTTGCCTTGGGAGCCAAAACTGCTACAGTTGCAAAACTTAGGGGGTTGTTTTGTAGTTTTTTTTCTTAGAGGGCTAAAATCACAACTTTGGAAAAGTTAAGGAGTTAAAACTGCAATTAAGCCTAATATGAATTATACATGGGTTTTGGGACAAAGTGAATGAAGAGTTATATGTTTCATTTGTTGTTAACTCATTTTTTATTTTATTTTATTTATAATATTGGTCGAGCCACAACCTTATATATTGTTACAACAGGGGGCATAACATCATCAAAATTTCATCATACACATTCTAATACTTGGGATATAGCAATTCAAAGGGTAAAATAAAAATCATTTTTTAATAGATAGATAAAATGACAATAGCCACTTGAGAACTCACATGCATGAGTAAAGGAGTCGAAATTCAACCAACAACCATGACTTCCAACCTAACAATTTCGATATTTTTACTAGTTGAGTTAGAATTTGTGGTCTAAAACTTCTTCTAATCTGGATGATTTTAAGCTCATTTCATTATGTCATATTATGTATAAACTTATTAATAAAACAATTGCAAATAGAGTGAAACTGATCCTTCATACATGTGTTAGTTTCAAAGTGCTTTCATTTTAGGTAGGCTCATCACTCATAATACTCATATAACGTATAACATTTTCTGTTTGTTACAAAAAGGTAAATTTGGTCATTTTGATGTCAAGTTAGATGCGTCAAAAATTATGACCGCATTGATTGAAAATTTGTTAAACAAATTACGTTCTTTACAAGATTTTCTAATAATTGGATGAACCTTATATGGAAGTGTATTACCTTAGCATCTTTTTACGTTCTTCTTAATTGTTAATATTCTTCTCCTTTTAATTAATGTTTAGGTCTTAAACAACGAGACCCTTTGTCACCTTACCTCATTTTATTACGAGCAGATATTTTGGCAAATTTGATCGTCAAAACTCAAGAGAATAATTAATTTTATTATATCAAAGTTATCATACAAGTCGTTGAAATCACTCATCTATCTTTTTGCGATGAGAACATTATCTTTTGTGCATACAATTTGATTCTCTCAAAAGAATGTCATATGATAGACTCCAACATTGAGTTCCTTATATCAATCTTCTCTTTAGACTTGCGTCATGCTGGTGGTTTTAGTAATAAAACACCTCATTTACTACCAAATAAACTCTTCCTTTTCAAAGCTTGGTTTGAAAAATGTCTATTTATAATATTTTTATAAAGAGTATGTAGATTATTTATTTCTCTAAATTCCAATATTCCTTTATTACAAAGAATAAAAAAACATAAGGACATCCAAGTCATTTTGCACAAAGACATCTTTTTTCTTCCAAGAAAAACATCTAATCTAATCCATCCGCACACATACTTTATTAAATGATAAACTTTAACCATCTTAAACATTATTCTTAACCTCACCTAGCTGTACCACACACATTACCGTCTATTCCTAATCATAATCCAATCAAACATCATACTTCACCTTATTGTGTGACAAATAAATGAGAATATCAAAACTAAGATAATTAAAAAAATATTTTTAATTTTTATGCATCATAATAAATGTAATTTTTTTTTACACATTCATCAAATGATATATTGTCACGTTAGATAATAGATTTGAGTCTTTGTGAGCATAACTCAGTTGGTATGGACAATGCATAAAATATGTAAGATCCATAATTGATTTCATATCAATTAATATTAATATCAAAATATTTAGAATCGTCTGTCAATCAATGTTTTTAATTTATGTAAAAATTCATAACGTTACAGTCAAGCCATCACCATTAATTGTTTAAAATATATATTAATTGATGTGACAATACATTATTAAATGAATGTAAATTAAACTTTTTTTATATTTTTACCAAACATAAAATAAAAAACCAGACAGAGACCAAATTGTTCTGTGGAGAGAACTCAAAACAGAAGTGTGTTTACGTATCTCTTGTTTTATTTATTGTTTTTTTCCATCCTTAAGATACCAATTTTACCCTTCTAGAGAGAGAAAATAAACAACATTGTAAGAGAGAGAATAATTTTTTGTTCTTTTTTGTGCTCCAATGGTTCAACTGGGAACAACACAAAGAGAAGAAAAAAAGAAATTTTGTGTCTTTTTACGACGAGTCGCTTTAAGCCTATGATCTTGTGAAAACTCAGAAACCAATCTTTGATGCAGTAACAGAATTGGTAGATTCACTTGAATCTTTTCTGACCGTTGATTTGGTTGAAAAATGAACGGTGGTGATGATGTTGTTGCAGCAGCTCCGGCCGGTCCACCGGTTCCGTTGGAGTGGAAATTCTCTCAGGTCTTTGGTGAACGTACGGCTGGTGAAGAGGTTCAGGAAGGTAATTTGTTTGTACAACGTTGTATTTGGTTGGAAAAAGACATGTTTTTTTTGTTGAGTTTGTTGGGTTGGATCCAATTTTTGTGGTGGGGTTAGGGTTTGATTCGATCTGTCATGGATCGTGTTTGGTTTGTACTATGTTGTTTTGTTGAGTAATGTTTGTTTTTGATTTTGGGTCATTGCTATTATCGGTGTTTGGTTTTTGTTTGGGGGAAAGTAGTGGGTTTGTTTGTTTGACCGAGTGATGTTTTTTTGTTTTTGCATTGTGGATTTAGTAGATTGGATTTTGAGACTGTGAAAGTGAGATTTTTTGACTTAGTTTGTGTTTTTGGTTTGGTGTGTTGTTTTCTAGCTTTTGCTTGTGTTTTAGTCATTTATGTTGTTCACAATAGAATTCTTTAGTTTGTTAATCATTTTGAGTAAGATATATTGGATCTTAAATCTCAATGTCGTGTTGTGTAGTTCGTTACAATATAATTCTTTAGTTTGTTAATCAATTTGAGTAAGATATATTGGATCTTAAATCTCAATGTCGTGTTGTGTAGTTCGATTTGATGAGTTGTGTTGAAGTTTGATTGTTGGGTCTGTTTGAATTTATGTCTTTGACAATGCAAAAGGATAAGATTTTGGCGGAGTTTGCTGGATTGGGATTCCGGTAATGACGGTGGTGGTATCACTTGAATAGAAAATACTCAGTTTGTCGTTATAGAATGGGCGCGTGGCAATTCTCTTTGTTGAAAAGGAAACATCATTTTCTGTCAAAACAAACCAACATGTGGTTGGTCCGAGTGGTAAGGGACTCAAGCACCTTAAGAAAGTGCCAGAGGTTCGATCTTGGTTCTTGAGTATGGAGAAAAACCTGGTTTGGGAGGAGAAGAACCCACCTTGCATGCCCACCAAGTTCTCGACGGAGATTAGTCACTGCTTAATAGTGGTGAATAGTTCGTACCTAAAACATGGTTACCAAAAAGGGAAATATCATTATATTAAGTGTCAGACTGATATGCCGTTAGTCATGTGAAGGTACCATTTATTAGGTCTTTCAAGGGGAAGTAGTGAGAGTGAGCGACCTGATAGTTGCAATATAGTCATTGACAGATCTGAAGTAGTTTTGCTGTAGAATAATGTGAAACTCTCCTAATTATTTGACCAAATGTCTTTCTACAGTGGACATAATTTCTGCTATCGAATTTGACAAGTCTGGTGATCATCTTGCTACTGGTGATCGTGGTGGTCGAGTGGTACTCTTTGAGAGGACAGATACAAAAGATGTAAGCCTGATTTTTGTTTAAGCTAGATTTGTTTTAGTAAAAAGAAGTAAACTTATGTTTTGCACATGGTATTGTAATATATATGTGTATGTTGAAACATGCAGCATGGCGAATCTAGAAGGGATTCAGAGAGGATGGACTATTCTATCAGCAGACATCCTGAATTCCGTTACAAAACAGAGTTTCAGAGTCACGAGCCTGAGGTAATCATCATTTTCTTGGCAATGTTTCACGAACATCCCATGCCATAGAATATGCAACATATATAATGTGTGGTAATTGTTTCAGTTTGACTACCTTAAGAGTTTGGAGATAGAAGAGAAAATCAACAAAATCAGATGGTGCCAAATAGCTAATGGTGCACTTTTCCTTCTCTCGACAAATGATAAAACCATCAAATTTTGGAAGGTATGAAATATATGCTCATTCGTAGCATGCTTAGTGTTGTGTCTTATCAATTCATTGTTCACGAGGTTGCACTTCTGTGGAATTAAGTTTGATCCTGTTTTTCACATATATTATGACAGTTTATCTGTTCTTAGAGAAGTATAATTGCTTATGAGGCTCATATATCTGCTTTCTAATTGGATTCTACTTGCCGTACTTGACCTTCACAGATTACCTATCATATTTTGAATTGCTGGTGTTAATTGAACTACTGTTCAGTTAACCAAATAACTTTGCGTGTAGAGAGCGCCTTTTGAGGGTGAGCTCTTGCTTAGGCTGTTTGTTTTCAAATCCATAATATCACGACTTCCTTTATGAAAACCTTTCAAGGACCTTAGTCAACAAATTTGTTACTGTTTACCTTGAACTGCTAAATGTTTGTCATGTTAGGCGGCACCTTAATAGTTAAACACACTGAGATATGTGGGGGGAATTGAGAAACAAATATGAAAGAAGGCCATGCTATGAAATAATACCGAAGGGAAAACTATCTTGAGTAAATGTTACATAGTTACCATATGTTGAATAATATCAATTTGTATCTTTTTCATATGAATAATTTCATCAGTTGGTCTTCTAGATTACCTTTTCTTATCCTTCCTTATCTGATTGTTGAACAGGTTCAAGAAAAGAAGGTCAAGAAAGTTGCTGAGATGAATGTTGATCCTTCAAAAACAATGGGAAATGGCAGCATTGCTAGTTCAAGCAATTCAAGTAATCCTAGGCCAAGCCTTGAAAATGGAGGATATCCAGATTCAGATAGATCATACAATTATCTCAGCCCTGACTTCTCATTTCCACCGGGAGGCATACCATCACTAAGATTACCAGTGGTAGTTGTATTTATCCCTTCAACTTGTAATTCTTTTTACGATATTTGTTCATCGGGGATAAATTTCCTATGGCATGACATACTATAAATAACCAATGCATTTTTGTATAAAAATGAAAGATTTAGTGCTCAACAATGCGTAATTTTGTTCTTTAAACTGAATACAGTTATGTTGTTTTGTTTCTTATTACTTACTAAAAGTTCAAATAACCTGGAAGATAAAGGTTGAACTCAAAGTGCTTGGCACAAGAAGCAAAACATCGCACGGAGCAATAACTATTAAAACCTTAGGATATGCTTCCTGTGCTTAAGTGCTTTAAACAGGAGTATTTCAGTATATATATTTTAGTAGAAATTCAACCAGCCCTGCATGAACATGAAGAAAAAGAAAGTAGAATAAGAAGTAAAAAGAGAAATATTACAGTTTGATTTCATATTTTGATTATTCCATTCCCTGTAGTTTTTATTAATTTTAACATATTGTCTGACCCTGGTTCTTTAGAAGAGAAGAAACTATGTATAGTAGTTCAAGTGCTTTCATTTCCAAACTAAATGAGTGCATATTTATGATTCTGGCAGTACTAACTCATGTAAAATGTGCAGGTAAGTAGCCATGAAACCAGCTTGGTGGCTCGATGTCGTAGAGTTTATGCCCATGCTCACGATTATCATATCAATTCGATTTCAAATAACAGGTGATTTAGCTTTCTTAGTGCATATTGTATTATGCTATAGTCTAGTAAGTTTTGTCTTTTTGGAATCTGGTGCTTTACTTGATGACTATGAGTTTTTGTACCTTATTGTTTACTTCTTTTTTCATAGTTTTATAGATACTGATCAAATTTCTGATCAAATTTGGATGGTGACATGTTGCTCTTACCTTATAGCGATGGCGAAACTTTCATATCAGCCGATGATTTGCGAATAAATCTCTGGAACCTGGAAATAAGCAGTCAAAGTTTTAATATTGTTGATGTAAAGCCTGCAAACATGGAGGATCTGACAGGTAAGCTTGATTATAAATTTGTACACGTGGCGTAAACATTTCTCTGGTTGTAGAACACTAAAACTATTTAGTTCAAACCCACTTGGGTTGGCCTGGTGGTATTGGCTTGGGATTTGGGAGTGTGCTCCTCCTCGAGATCTCAGGTTCGATTCTCTCCGGTGCCAATTTAGGTGGGCTAATTTAGCTTCTTCAAAACAAAAAAAAAACTATTTAGTTCAACTTCATATTGTTAAAGAATATATTACAAGTTTTAGTTGACCGACTAACGGCTGCTCAAATGCTCACGACCCTGACCTAGACTGATAACCTGATGATTCAACCTGGACCACAATCCATTTAATTTTGGTTGGCCCTCGGTTGATCTTATAAGTTGAGCTGGGTCCAGGCTCGAATTTACGGTCCAAAGAAAATATTTGGCTCACACTGTATTATGCATCGAGTAGAACCAACCCAAGTCGATGTCATATATTCATAACTTTTTCTAGATTATCGCACCTAATTTTTCAGTATCAGTAGAAATTGGTCACGTTATGGTGATTGAAAGAACTACATGTTGTGTTAGGACCCCAAATGTGAGTATGGGCCCAAATAGGGAATTAACATATCAACTGCCCAAGTCTGTCCATTATGTGACTAGTCTATCCAAGGAGGGATCATATTGAGAATGCTGCCGTGGCTAGGAGTGAGTGCGCATATGAGCTGTGTGATGAATTCTATTATATTGGAACATGAGAGAGAGTGAGAGGGTATCTTGGAGAGTATGAGTTTGTTATGGACAGTTGGCACCATGCCTCTGTACTCTGTCGGAGCTTTGCTCTGTGGGCAGTGTTACTTTATTATTTAGTATAAGAAATAACATACTCCTTATTTTTTTCATTACGGGTATAACCTTCTATTAATTGCTATCACGTGAATCAGGTTCACATCATGCTTCCTTTCAATTATTTGGTCGTCAATATCCCAACAAGATAGATAATCGTTGTGTGGTATGCCTGACTGTGCTACACGATATAATCTTAGTGAGTTTAATTGCGTAACGTGTGCTACTTTCACAGGATGCAATTTTGCACTAGCTCACTCTACTTTTTCTCTTTAAAATTGCAGTTTAGATTATGTATTGTCTTAACTTAGGGCCAGTCTCGCACTGGTCCAGCTAGCCTAGAATCTAGTTGACAATTTAGACTAGGGTCCTGGGTTGGGATCAGGCTCCTAAAATTCATCCGGTCAAAGTATCAGGTCAAGTCAAACCTGGTCCTTTAGGGCAGAGTGAAGAAGGAGTCACCCGCTTTCATTTGTTGCCAACTTGTTCTTGTTTTTATAGTATTGATTGAGCCATGACCCTTTATATTATTATTGTAGAGGTTATAACATCAGCAGAGTTCCACCCTACACATTGTAATACGTTGGCGTATAGCAGTTCAAAGGGTTCAATCCGTCTAATTGATTTGCGGCAATCAGCATTATGTGATTCTCATGCCAAACTGTAAGCACATCTTCTGCAGTTCTATTTCTGTTCTTGTGTTAATCTTGTTGATTCCTAACAAATAAGTATCCCTCTTCTCCCATACAGCTTACATTTTTAACATGTCGAGATGATAGAAAAAAGTACTGGAAAGATGATTTTGATGTGGATCATTAAATTGTTGCTTGTGTTAAAAAAAAGATTTTGAAGACTATTGTTGTATGCATTCATGCACTTTCATATACTTTCTAGACCCTAATAGGTAATGCCCTTTGGTGCAGATTTGAGGAACAAGAGGCCCCAGGATCCAGATCATTTTTCACAGAGATAATTGCTTCTATATCTGACATAAAATTTGGGAAAGATGGAAGATACATACTGAGCCGTGATTACATGACTTTAAAGGTTTGAACTTTGAAGTTTTACGATTTCGAAATCCACGTTTCTGTTAAAGCTTTCACAATATCTTGGACTTCGGAAATAGGCCCCTTAATTTTGTCTATCAAAATCCTTCAACTTTAAAAAAGCCCCCAATAGTTAGTTTTTGCTAAAAAGATTAATACTATTATATTTTTCAAGCTTTAAGGGGGTAAAATGGCAAAACTTAAAGTTGATTTGTGCTTTTGCTTATTTTGGGTGGGGATACTTTGTAGTTCTTCTATTCAAATTATCATTATTGATTTAGGTTTTTTGTTCCTTAAAAATTCAATTGTTGTGTAGACTCGCTGACTTAAGTTTCATCTCATTTCACACTCATCTTTCCTTGTTTGTCAGTTGTGGGACATCAATATGGATTCAGGTCCAGTTGCAACTTATCAGGTTCATGAGTATCTAAGACCTAAGGTTAGGTTCCTGTTGCGACGATGAACATTACATTTCTTTCTTCTGCTCTATTGAGTTATAACATGCTATGCTTTTGTTTGAACATGCCAGCTTTGTGATTTATATGAAAACGATTCGATATTTGATAAGTTCGAGTGTTGTCTGAGTGGTGATGGATTGCGAGTAGCAACCGGTTCTTACAGGTGTGTGATACAAACTTAATCTGTGGTTCATTTGTCACTGGAATTTGTTTATCCTGCATGTTACTATTCTATTTTGTTTCATTTGATACCAGCAATTTATTCCGAGTATTTGGCTGTGCTCCTGGAAGTACTGAAGCTACAACTTTGGAAGCCAGTAAAAACCCAATGAGGTAATTTTATTGGAGCACAGATTTCAAGCATAGTTTTCACTTTCAGTTAGGCATTGTGGCATGTGAAATGATTTTTGTTCAACCAAATTTAGACAACTTTTTAAGTCGTTAATGCAGATCAAAATAGGCAGTTAATTACATTTAGCAGATGGTTAATGGATATTACAAATGTTGAAATCCATTAACCACCAATATAACTTAATTAATCACGAGTTTGAACGTGGTTACCATAATTTTAAGGTGTTCAACATCATTTAGATTAGAATACCTGAAAATTGTGGGTAACCACGTTCAAATTCATGGTTAAAAAAATCATTTTAATGGTTAATGAGTTTTTACACCTAGAACATCTACTAACCATAACTACCTATTTGAACTGCGTTAACCACCTAGTTTGTTGCCGTTTTGTTGTTCTCTTTACAAAACTGTTGAATCTATATTAACTTGTGCAATCTGTCAGACGACAAGTTCAGACCCCCTCAAGGCCGTCTCGATCACTGGGAAATAGTATAACACGAGTTGTACGACGGGGTCAGTTTTCTTTCATTTTCCCTTATCTGATTTAAGCAAAATCTCATCATATTTTTTGTTTCTTACTATATAAAATATCACAAATTTCAAATTTCATAAACAGGAGCGGAAAACCCCGGGGTTGATGCAAACGGGAATTCGTTTGATTTCACAACAAAGTTGTTGCACTTAGCATGGCATCCATCTGAAAATTCAATCGCCTGTGCTGCTGCAAATAGCTTGTACATGTACTATGCATAAAGAGAGAGATGATTGAAGATGACTTACATGCATTTTGCTTGTGGAGAAGGCCTCTTTTCCCTTCATACCAACCACTAAGTTGGAAGCTACATTAACTCTCACACTACAGGTGCCCTTCAGAGCTTTTAGACAAGATCCAGAAGTGGCTGTTTCCCAATTCTGGGGTAGGAGAAGAAGACCTTTTTTTTCTTTCTTCTTTTTGTTTCGCGGTTCTCCTTTTCGACCCTAATATTCTTTCTCCTATTTCTGCATCTTCTTCTGAAAGAGAAGGAGGTGCAGTGCATGTTTCAAATTGTGTTTTGGCTTGCAAGTGAAGATCAAAAATGTGATTGTAGCTCTCCTACAACAGATACTAAAGGATGTTCAATATCTGCCACTAGGGAAGTTTATTAAAAAAATGTAGCTTTTTATTTTTGTTAATTTTAGCACAGATATCTCTGTGAGATGGAGCAGTTAAAACCTCTAGTACGTCATTTTTTCATTGATTATTTTTGTGTTGGAATTCTATCTGACATGTTTCAATAGTCTTTGTTTTGCTGTACCTGTTAATCTTTGTGTAAAAGGTAATAAGTTTGGCATGTAAAAACATTTTTTGTTGTATGTCTTTATGATATGCCCTGAATCAACTTGCTCATCCTCGAGAAGTTGCAAACACCGTTAGATCTAATGGTGCTCACAGCCGGTGTCGGAGATCCAAATCCGATCGGATAGCACGTTTCTCCAAAACCAACCAACCCAAACATGACTCATATTTTAGCCACCTTTAGCTCAAACTGTGTTTAATAATTTGATTCAGGCAATAATTGAATGAATTGTTTCCAAATGGTAAACTCCATCATTTGTAACATGTCATTGTCAATAATGATGCTCAAGTTTAAATGTACAAAATAAAGAGTCTAAATGTACAACAGCACGCCAATTATTCAAAGTATTTAGTTTTTTGTCAAATAATTTATGAACAGTGTATTCTTACATCCATGTGAAAATCTCAATTATTAGTATTTGGATATATTTTTAATAGAAAGGACAACTTTTAATAGAAAGGACAACGATTCTTTTTGTTATCATAAACACCATTTACAAAATCTAATGTTTTGTTTGAATGATTCATGTGCCAACTCCAAAAAAGTGACATAAGTTGATTTTTTTGTTTAAGGCATTGGCATAAGTTTTTTTGTCCTTAAAGGAAGTGACAAACACCACAAGAAACAACACACATCCGTGAGGTCCCAAGTTTGAACTCGGATGGTGTTTAACCTAATCATATAGACAATGTCACAAGTTCATACTCTTATTGTTATGTAATTTATTAGTTAACTAATTGTTTCATCTAAATTAAATTTCATTTTTTTCCTATTTGTGTCTAGATGACGAACATCTACCGAAAAGGAAAGGTGATCAAACAGACCATAACCATAATGTCATCATACGTTACACACCAAATTACTAGTTTGTATAGGTAATCAAATTACTAGTTATTGTTGGAGCAATACCAACGCTATCCAAGAACCACCAACTGTTGAAAAGTGCCAATTATCTGTCTCTAATATTAAAAAATGTATGAAATATTTGAAAATTTTCACGGTAGAGATATGCGTTTAAAGTTTAAGTTTAAGGGTGGGCATTTGTTGAAGAAGACAAAAGCAGCACTAGTTTTGTATTGAAAACAATGATTTTGAACTTCTAAAAAGTTAAATTCACCATTCTCCATTTCCTTAATCAATGACCCAAGAATACTCTATAACATTTTCCCAAATTCAATTGGACATTGAGCTTAGCTTGTTACACATTTTTTTTTATAAACAAAGGTAATGAAAGAAAGACTAGGTAACAAGACTAGAAAATAAAACATCTCTGAAAATCTTGGATGTGATTTAGAAGAGGTGGCACATACATAAGCTCTAAACATGCCAGTTATTCAAAATATGTATTTTTTTTTTGTCAATAAAGCATGCTGTAAATCTTTCTTACTTTCATGTGAAAATCTCAATTATTATTGAGGTAAAAAAAATTCTTAGAAAGAAAGGGCTTGATTTTTTTTGCTGTCATCATAAAAACAAATTTTAAAATCTAATATTTTGTTTGAATGATTCATTTGCCAACTGCAAAAAACGTGACATGAGTTTTTTTTTTTAGGCAATGGCATAAGTTTTATTATTAAAAAAGTCTCCTACGTTTATTGAGCTAAAAAGCAATTTATTTAGTCATTTTTTGTTTAAATTCATATGACTTTTTCTAAACAGATCCATGAAACTTGTACCTAATTACCAATACCATACCATATTTGGTGGACAAAACAAACCAACGTTACAAACGGTAATCCAAGACTAAATTCACCCATTTCTTGCAAATTGCTTTGATTATCAACTTTCAGGTGCTGATATCAAATTCTGTCACAAAAAAAAGGTACTGAAATGAAATCTCTTGTTACATTCTTAATGTGCATACTCTTTTTGTCACGTAATATGCTAGTTAAGTAATTGTTTCATCTAAATTAAATTTCATTTTCACATTGTGTTTAGATGATGAGGATCCATAGAACCTTAACATCATTGCACGTTACACCCGTAAGGTACATTGTGTTTATTATTGCTTGAATTTCAAGTAATTTGAGTTGTTTTTTTTTTTTAAAATTTATAACGTGTAAGTTATGATTTCTCCAACAAAAATCCACATGTTTCATCCAAATTTGTGTATATGATAAAATGTGCTTTGTAAATGGAGTTTTTTTTTAGTGTACAGTGGATGGAGGCAAGGATGTTTGTGTGTGGAAAATTTAAGAAAACACAATTATGGGGTTTGAATAAAACTTATTCAATAAATGTTTCACAAATTCTTATATATCTTGACATTTTGTATAGTGAACTCATGACTTCAAAGATTCCTCAGCTGCAATTAAAGTTGACTCAAGCAATGAGGTTTGTGTGTGAAAATTTTAGGAAAACATAATTATGGGTTCAAAAATTATTCAATAAATGTCTCACCTTTGCTTATATCTCTTGATATTTTTGTATAGGAAATCCATGACATCAAATATTCCTCATCAACATTCAAAGGTGACTCAAGCAACGAGGTTTGTGTTTGAAAATTTTGGAAAAATACAATTATAAGATTTGAATAAAACTTATTCAATAAATGTTTCACCTTTCCTTATATATCTTGATACCTTTGTACAGTGAATCCATGACATCAAAGATTCCTCATAATCAATCAAAGATGACTCAAACAATGAGGTTTGTGTGTGAAAATTTAAGATAAACAAAATCATGAGATTGGAATAAAACTTATTCAATCATTTTTCACCCTTAAATATCTTGATACTTTTGTATAGTGAATTCATGACATCGGAGATTCCTCAACAACAATCAAAGATGGCTGAAGCAATGAGGTTTGCATGTGAAAATTTTAGATAAACACATTTATGAGATTTGAATAAAACTTATTTGATTGTAAATTTTTCACCCTTATATATCTTGATAATTTTGTATAGTGAACTCAAGAAATCAGAGATTCCTCAGCAACAAATAAAGGTGTCTCAAACAACAAGGTTTGTGTGAGGAAATTTTTAGAAAAACACAATGATGAGATTTGAATAAAACTTATTCAATAAAATTTTCACCCTTATATATCTTAACATACTTTTATATAGTAAATCCATGACATCAAAGATTCCTGAGCTGCAATCAAAGGCAACTCAAGCATCAGCAGAAGTGGCAAACCATATAAATTCACATTTCAAGCTGTTGATGGAGAGGAACAAACACTATATCCAAGAACCACCTACTATTGAAAAGTGTCAATCATTGGCCAAACAATTGTTCTATACTCGACTTGCCAGGTTTGTTGCATATGAATGAATATGTACAACTAAAACGAGACACTTATAATGAGACCGAGGAAATATTGAACGTGTTATTTTGTTTTTTTGCAGTATTCCTCATCGTTACGATTCATTCTGGAAGGAATTGGACTCTGCTAAGAACATAATGAATAACATGAATGAGTTAAACATGGAGAATATTGGCAAAGCTGCTTTATTTGGACTTGAGTGTTATCTTTGGTATTGTGGGGGTGAGATAGTTGGCAGAGGATTTACATTCACTGGCTACTATGTTTAAGTGGAGTGGAACTATCCAATAAGACATTACTACTACTACTACTATTAGTTTAATTGTTGAAAATTAGCATATTTAGGATCACAATGTCTTAATTTCATGTCTTGAAATGACAATTCAATTCGATATGGTGAGCATAATTATAATTATATCTAACATTTGTGAAGGTTCATTTGCTTTAAGGCTAGACCATTTTATTTTAAATCATGAATTATTTCCCTTTGCTTCTTGCGTTTTCTAGCTACTAGAGGAATTTTGGGGAATTGTCTATGATCTTAAAAGGACCATGGAATATTTGAAACAAAGGAAATGACAAGAAAGAGTAGCATGCATAACAAGAAAATAAACTAGAATTAAGAGGGGGCACATACATAAGCTACAAAAATATTCAAAGCTACCATAAGCTACAAATCAGAAGGTGTGTTTTAGGGTTTAGAGCACCCAATCGACTTATAATGACAACCATTTACATTAATCTTGAATACTTACTTGAGAAAGAATGTCGTAATTTTATCAGCCTAAATCAATGTTTGAATTGGAATAAAACATAAAAGAATATAGTTTTTTTTTTTGTTGAGGCCTACGTTACCCTCTTATGATTTGGGGGTATTTACCTTCTTATGATATCAACAAATCAAATTGTGTGAAACCTATAATATCATTTACATAAATTTTTTGTTATTTGCATCTTTACCCAATATTCAATTAATGTGCTTTTATCTTTCCAATCAAATATTTAAGAAGATATTTTATTTCCACATTTCATTTTTTTAGACAAATTTTGTTCTTCTTTTTTCTTTATTGTTTTTTGTTTCACTTTTTTATTTTCCTACAAATTTTTGACGATACAAGTTATTTTACAACCATATCTTGTTGTTTATTTAAGCTTGGGTCCAAAATAAAAACTTCCAAAACGTTATTTTTTCGAATATCAATTAGATTTTTATTTATTAATTAGATTATTATATATTATCATATGCTTGTATCTATCGATATTAGTCTTAACGTTATTTTATTTTATTTTGATGACTAAATGTTATTAACCCAAACGAATATTCTTTTTTTACAAGTTAAAAAAACGAAGACTCGTTTTAGTTCTTGAGAAAAAATATTGTAAGACCTAATTTAGTTTGAAAATATATAATTCACTTTTATTTCCCAATTTCTTATCCTGATTTGAGCGTCAGAGAGCCAACATGCATGCATGCACCTTTCGTCCCACCGTGAAGACTTGCCGCCACCGTAAGGAAGCACTTTCCGACACCATTGCCTCCATCAATTCCTCACTGGACATATTATTTGCAGGTACCTTTCTGATCGTGAAGACTCTTGCAGGCGGATAAAATGCATTGATATTAATGGATGCAGTTTAATTAATGGATGCAAACATGAAAGTAATGATATTCATACTTGGAGTTTATAATAGGCTTAATTGCAGTTTTAGCCCCCTAACTTTCCCAAAGTTGCGATTTTGGCCCCCTAAGAAAAAAAACTACAAAACAGCCCCCCTAAGTTTTGCAACTGTAGCAGTTTTGGCCCCCCAAGGCAAAAAAATAAAATAAAAAATAACACGTGATACCTCACTTAGGGTGCCACGTCAGCTTAGACCGAGTCAATATCAGTCTTGGGGGCCAAAACTGTTACAATTGCAAAACTTAGGGGACTGTTTTGTAGTTTTTTTTCTTAGGGGGCCAAAATCGCAACTTTGGAAAAGTTGGGGGGCTAAAACTGCAATTAAGCCTTTATAATAATAATTTATAGGTCATTTGTTGAGCTATTTACTACATAAAATGACTATTTTAATTCTAAATTGTTGTAGCACATGTGCATAATAAATTAAAAAATAATAATAAAATAGGTATTGACTTGGGACCTTGAAGTGTGTTTTTCTCAAGTTCTGAGGTTTTATTCTCTTCGGTTTCAATTTCGATGGTATAGTCTAACTTGTTCAAAACAAAAAAACCAAAAAATATATTAAAAATTAAACTTATTGAATTAAATTATTTTATAGTTAAATTTAAATTCAATTATGATGCTAAAAGATAAGAAGGCATAACTAATTAAACATTATTTTAAAAATTTGGATTCAAAGATAATTTGGTAGTATTTTTATGCTAAATGGAAAATAAATTTTAGAAAATAAAAAACATGGTAAAATAAATTTTATTTTTATGCTAAAATAAAATTAGTAAATGAGGGAAAGGTGAATCTCATCTGGTTTAATCTTTTGGACATATCTGTTTTTGTTTATTAAAGAATACTACACTAAGAATAGAATTAGTATGCCTAATTTTAGGTTTACCAACTTCGAGGAGGCTTCGGTTTATGTCATCATACTTTTATTTCCTCACTGTTCTTTGAATGAATTTTGAGGTTGCAGCATTTTAGTACACCTCCACTTTTGCTTAAAAAAATTAAAAAAAAATTAACAAGGGAGTCACATGTGTATATAAAAAAAATATAAATACTCCATATTTTTTTTTATTGAAAATATAAAAAAATAAATTAATAAAAGGAACTAAAAGTATAACAAAAGTCGTATGTTTAATATAAAATAAACAGGTTCAAAACAAATTTACTATTTAAACTTTTTAATATTAGTAAGTTTAACATGTACAAACTTGTACACCGTAAAAAAAATCATATAACAAAAGTTGAGTTCTAAGATTTTAGAAATTTAGGTGTTTTGAAATATATATTTTTTTTTTGACAAAAATGTGTTTTAAATTCATTAATTTAATAACATTGAGACCAATATCTTTTTTATTCTTATTAAAGAAATAATTTTTAGACTAATATATTTATATCTTGGGAAAAAAATGTTTAGTCATCTTGTCAAAAAACTAACGTTTAAACTAGTATTGATAAATAAACACATGAGATTTTTTTTTGGGTACAAGGAAATATATAATCTAACTGTTGTAAAAGAAAATAACGTTTATACTATTTTTTTAAAAAAAATCTTTCTAGGGTAGAAAAATTATGGATTTTGTGAATTTTTGAGAGAAGAACCAAGATTGAAAAAACAGCAAGACGTGATTTAAAAAAATTTGCAGAAAAAAAGAAGAGATGAAACAAAAAGTAGTAAAGAAAAAAAAGAATAAAATATGGCTAAACAATTGAAATGAGGCAATGAAAGATTTTATTAGATTTTTTTTATCTAAAACATAAAGACACATTATTTAAATGTAGGATGAGTATGTAAATAACAAAAATATATTCAAAATATGTAAAATATAATTATATGTTTGACTTTAATTAATGTTGTTCATATTATTTATTTTAATTGGTCTACATAAACCGGGGGTAATTACCCACAAATTTGGAAAGGGTAATCAAGAAAAAACCATGTAAGTCATTAAAACGTGCTTAATAGAAATGAAATATTACACATTAACTTGCTTTAAAGCTTTTCAAAATGTTTACAAAAATGACTTTGCAAATAATGTGTGTACAACTTGCACTTTAAACAAGTATAATTACAACAAAGATGCCTCCCCATAAAATAACTCGAGAGTGAAACTACAGATAGACTCTAACTATAACAACCCCATTTTTGCTAAAAATTATTTTAATTAATTATTATGTGTGTTTATATGTGCTTGTATGTGATTAATTCTCTCTGTGTGTATATTATTCGGGATTAGTAGATTTCGGCTTAAGAAGAGTATTTTAGTCATTTTAGACTCAGGAGTATTTTGGTCATTTGGTGAGTAAGGGTAAGCTAGTCTTTTGTTAAGAGAATTATTTTTAGTGTTTTAAGTGGGAATAATTATTTTTACTAAGTTACTAGTGAGTTATGGTAATTAATTAGAGACGGTAACTATTCGCTATTTTGACGTTAAGTGAGTAATAACTCAGAAATTAGATAGTAAGAATATTGAGCCCATTAAGACAACTAGGGTTGAGCCCATTTGAGTAGTGACTATATAAACACTAGTCTTATGAGAAATTAGGTCATTACCTTCATTTACTCACTTTCACAAAACATTCTAAGGTAGAGGTAGAGAGAGAAAGAGGATCTTGAAGAGCAAAGAAGAACTAGAGAGAGAGCAAGCTTGGGGTTGGTGATTAGGAGCTAACTTGAAGCTAGGAATTGGATTATTGAAGCTTTGAGGTAAGGGGGATAGTCTCCTTTTCACCAATTAAGCTTTAATCACTTTTTCTACTTGTGGGTTTAAGTGCTTTTGTTATAATTGTGACTTTTTGTGGTTTTGAATGATAAAATTTGTGCTCCTTTCTCATGTAGAATTATGTGTATGATAAACTTCATGAATTTGTTGTGCTAATATCTTAAACTTCATAGTTGTTTTCATGATTTTTGACTATTTAAGTGGAATTCATGAATTGATGTATGATTGTTGTTGAAACATGTTTGAATTCACTTCATTAATGTTTGTTTATGTTTATGTGGTGATGGGGTTTGAATTGGTGTGGTTGTTTTGAAGTGTGAATGTAAAATGAGAAATTGGTGGTTTTTGGTGAAAATGAATTAGATGATGAATTTGAGGTGAATTAGTGTTTTAATCCGATGTTTGTTGTTGTTTTGGATGCCTTTTTATGTTTGTAATCAAGTGTATAATTGTTGGGGTCGAATTTTGGGTCAAAAGAATCAAAATTGGGGTTTTGGGGTTGAAAATGGTGAGTTCCTGACAAGGAACACCAAAAACAGGGTGACCTGTTCTGGTGTAACTCGCCTGGCAAGAAGTATCTCGCTAGGGCGAGTTGCCCAGTAACAGAATACTCTGTTTTGGGTGTTCCGGGCTATGGGGATCGATCCGAGTGGTTCCAAACTGATTCTTTTGATGTAATTAAATGTATTTGAGCTTTCTAAACCTTTGGAAACATCAATTGAGTTAGATTGGATTTGGTTTTGTGAATCGTATCATAACGTTTTGAAAATAGTTCAAGAACATGAAATTTCTGAAAACTCGATTTCTCAAGAAGAAGGGGTAGGACTAGGGTTGTCTAGTACTTTTATGATTTGTAAAAATGTTTTGGGTGGGAGTCATGGACTTCAACTTGGTTTTGCTTTAAAAACTTGAATTCTTTGAAAAACGGCAAAATGATACGAACTTTGTGAAACTTTGGGATTGTCGTGAATTGGCCTATGAGACGTGTGTGTATACGCTACTGCACTCATAATTGATTTGTGCGTACACTTAGTTGAGGCATTCAAACTTGTTTGAATTGCTTTGTCATATAACTTGGGAAATGATAAAACGATACTCCCTCCGTCCCATATTAAGTGACACAGTTGACATTGTCACATATACCAATGCATAATTTTGATCTTAAATAACTTTATTAATCTATTAGAAAAAATTATAAAAATTTGATATTTTGAAAATATTCATTGAGACGAATTCAACGACATATTATATGATATTATTTATCATTTTTTATTAGTAGAAAAATACGGTCAAAGTATGTTAGGTCAATAATGTATATATTCAACTAGGTCATCTATTGTAGGACGGAGGGAGTACGAACATGGGAATTTTGAGTAATTGTCGGCTTTAGCCTATGAAATGGATGTGTACATGCTACTACACTTATACGTTATTGGTGTGTATACTCGGTTGAGGTGTTTGAATTCGTTTACTTTGGTTTTGGAAGATTTATCAGAAAATGCTAGTTTTCATAAACTTATATGAACTTTGTCAAACTAATGTTTTATAGTTGGATAACTTATAGGAGACTTTGAATGCATGTTTATATGATAAAATAAGGATGAATTGATGATGATTGAGTGTTTAATATGTGGAATGTTAAGTTTGGATAATAGTCCATCTTTGGTGATAAATGTGAATTTGCTCTTAATAAATTTCTAGTTGAATGTTGTTTATGGTGATCATGAATGGTGTTGTTGAATCATTACATGTTAATGAAGGTAATATTAATGGTGAATGCATGTATGCAAAATGAAGGTGAAAATAATTGGTGAAGTTGTTGTTGAACATATACATAGTGTGTCATATGTTCATGCATCATAAGTCTTAGGATATTTATATCCAATGAAGGTGATTTAGGATGTTTATATCCAATGAAGGTGATTATAATACTTTGTTTTCAACGACGGTGTTTATGATACATATGTATCTAAGGTGACGACCTTGAGGTGACCGGTACCACATGCATATAGAAGTCGTGTTTAGGCGCATTGCATAATTTACAAGTGTCATAATTGTTATGTGCTCGGTGAATATTTGATGTTTATACTTGTTGAATTTCATACTTTTTGAAATGTGGTGAACCTTCGAATGCGTAAGGATGTGTGGTGAATATCTATATTCGTATACTTGTTGAAAATTGATGTTGTTTAGTTACTTGAATCAATTGAATTTAATTGCATCATTTATCGTCATTGATCATGTTTAATTGTGAATTATGAACTAACCCCCCAGTGGTCGTATGGTTGACCGCCTTCCTTATCTGTATGGATGGGTAGGTGATGTTCAGGAATAGATTGCTTGGTGAGTTGCTTGAGGATAGCTTGGAGCTACCTCGTTTATTGCTTTTCAGAGTGTAGTGTGTCGGCTTTGATAGACATCATTATGTTTTGACTATGACTATTTGTTATTTTCATGATTTAGTTGTGGAGATGAAAATTTATATTGGTGATGTATTATGATATGGAGACATGGCTACTTGGAGACTTATTTATGTTGGATGACTGTTGAGATATTTTATTTAGGCGTTGATGTTATGATGTTTTATTCCGCTGCGATGTTTTGAGGAAATTGTTATTTATGCATGCTTGGTGATTTATTGAAGGTGTAACATCTAAATTCTTGATATGCCGTATCATTAGCGTAAATTATCACTTTTAGAGTTTAGGGTGTTACCGAGTGAATTTCCTGTTTGCATGTGAATAGTATTGAGTTTGAAGGTGAGAAAAACATAAGAAGGGGGGGTTGAATTGTGTTAGCTTTTTCTTCGTTTCTCCTACTGATGTCACAGTTCAGAAGCAACTAATTATTAGCTTCTGAAGTAGTGATCAGAGACTTAATGTGCAGCAGATAAAAACAGAGTAAGAGAGAGAGAAGAAAGACACAAAACAATTATACAGGTTCCTTCCACAAACCGGAAGTAGTCATGTCCCCCTTGCACTTCCACAGAGATTTCACTAACAATGTAATATCAAATTACAAGTACTCAAGCACACAAGCAAGAGATTTCCAATGCTCAAGCACACAAGCAAGAGACTTTCGTATGCTCTAGTACAACTACAAGAGACTTACAAATGCTCAAGCACACAAGCAAGGGACTTACAAACAAACAAATTTACACATAAAATTGTTTGAGTTTGAACACTTGATATACAATCAGTGGTGTTCTCAATACAAATCAATTACAAACTCTTTAGACTCTTGAGACTATAGAATTTCTAAAATGTGGACAACTCTTAAGAAATTCTAAGTTACTTTGAAATGCAAACAAAACAGAGTATAAACTATGAGATGTGTAGAGAGTCTTGCTTTTGTATGCGTGTATTGCTTTCTTGTCTGTATGTATATGTTGTTCTACTAAACTTGAAAACCTTCACTCCTTTATATAGTGGTGTGAAAGAGACGTTGGAGAACAGCCAGCACGCATGCATAAAAGAGTCGTTTGAAGCTTGTTGATCACCAATGATCTTTTGCCTGATATGGGTATTGTCCTATGAAGACTCAATTTCAAACTCATTCCTTGTATGAGGGAACATTTCTGCAGGCAGA
>Ga0315914_1004344_pt1 | contig 21224 bp, 11 predicted proteins | sample MpolenodulesMG_FD_203920 | JGI IMG/M metagenome (GOLD analysis project Ga0315914, IMG submission 203920) | Medicago polymorpha root nodule microbial communities from Los Angeles, California, United States - elongated nodules | ecosystem: Host-associated > Plants > Roots > Nodule | place: USA...
TTGAACTTCCTTGTGTTTTTCAGCTTGTGGTGTGTTTGCTGAAAGGCCTCCCTGTTGCCGGAGATTTTCATCTTCATCAACTTCAGCCTTTAATGCTTTATGATCCTTTTCAATAGATTTAGCTGAAGTGGCTTGTTCTCGTAAAATCTGCAGCTTCTTCCAGTGATTTGACATTATCTCTTCGAAATCAGTTTTCTCCACCTTTGAAAAATTTGAATCCTCAATAATTTGATTGTTTCTACCACGAACCCTAATTAATTCACATCTCCTGTTCTGATTGTTTCTGTTGTTGTTGTTGCGGTTGTTGATGTTGATGTTGTCAATCTTAGCTGTCAACGTCGTTATCTGAGCCGTTGTTGTTGTGGATAACGCTGCCATCTGATCTGTAAGAGTTTTCATGGTCGCAGCTAAACCGTCAAAATCTGCCTTGGTAACTGGTTGATCTCCGATCACTAATCACGTTAGGAAAAGAACAGGAGAAACCAGGCTCTGATACCAACTGACGCAGTACAGAAGCGTAGGGTTAGCAAGCGCTAAACCTAGATAGAAAAGAACAAGTTTGCAAGCGACAAACTTGTGAAAATAGGGTTGCAAGCGACAAATCTATCAAAATAAGGGTTCCGGAATCCACCAGAAATTGAGAAAATCTCGAATATTATTAGTGAATCAAAAAGTGTGTTTTTTAGGCTACATAAGTTCTGCTTATATAATGAAAGAAATAACAAACCCGCGGGCCAAAATAAAATAAAACGAAATAATAATAGAAAATTCTAGAAAATTACTAAGATTTGGCTAAACAATAAATACTACTAAATTACTAATAAAATCCTCCTGCATCAGTCAACCTCTCAACATTTCCTAGATATCTTTGGGACCTACTATAGAGGATGGTCTCCACAATGCACACTGGACATCATTGCCTCAATCATCAATATATCCTCAATACAATTTGGTTCTACAGAAACCAAATGAGATTTAACAACATGAGAGTCGGTTGGAGATCAACTATTGCCATGATAGCTTTCAACACAACTTTATTTGGGAACAATACAAAGCTGACAGGATCATCATCTAAGGTGCACTTTATTATTCTGAAGGCTTTTAATTTCAACAATCTCCCTCCCAAACGTCCTCTCATCAAAGAAGTTACATGGCAACCTTCTTTGGTGAGTTGGGCAAAGTGTAGTTATGATGGAGCAGCTACAGGCATCCCATACATGGCTGCTTATGGAGGCACAGTCAGGAACCATAATGCTGTCAGCCTTGGTTGCTTTGCAGTTAACAAAGGTATCAAATGTGCCCTCAGTGTTGAGCTTTTTGGTGAATTGTATTCTATTGGAATTGCCTCTTTCAAAGGATGGAACAACCTTTGACTTGAATCTGATTCTACTCTTGTTACATTGGCCTTTAAGAAAGAATAATTAATGCCTTGGAATTTAAGAAATAGATGTTGTATTCATTTGATTAGCTTCATGAATTTTATAGCGTCTCATATATGTAGGGAGAGCAATCATTGTTCAGATAAAATTAAATGGCAAGAATAGGTTTAACCATACTTTCAAATATTTGGTGGAATGACGTTTGTGATAGTATTGGAGAGGACTATACTAGAAATAAGTTAAGTCTCCTTACTTTAGATTTATAAATCTTTAGAGCGTTTTGGTCTGGTCCCTCGTCATTTCTTGCGTCACTTTTTTGTTCCTTTTCAATATAGGGCTCTACAGCTTTTGCAACCCACCTTTGCTTTTACAAAAAGTATACAAAGGCTTGTGATATAGACTATTTATGTTGTTCTGAAAGGCCATGCTTAATTGCTACAATGTAATTTTTATTTTAAGTACAACAATGTGTTGTGTATTATCATAGTTTAAAATTGAAACTTGTAAATTTTCTATTAAATATATGACTTTATTAATAAATGATTGTTTTTTCAATAAAAGGTTACTACTTAGAGTTCTTTTAACATGTGTAATATCAGGGGCGGAGCCACCCCCAGCTAGCTTGGGCACTAGCCCAGGCTCAGCTTCTACTTTCTTCGTAGCAAGCCTAGCCATTACTAGAACCTCTTGCTTTTCCTGCGGATTTTGGTGTAAATTCCGCAGGAAACGCTTTCCTACAGATATTGCCAAGGATTTAGGTTCCCAGATAAATGTAATACCTTCGTGGGTAATTGTTTCCTTAGGATTTTAGGATCCGCAGGAAAGGTATATTTGTAGGAAATGTGCAATTATCCATAGGAAAGAAGTAACATTATATAGGAAGTCTATAAAATTATCCGCATGAAATATGCAATTTTTGCCCAGACTCTAAAAAATTCCTAACTCCACCACCATGTAATATTGTATAAATTATTATAATACGAATCCAATAAAAAAAAAAGATGTAAGAGATTGTGACAAAGTGAAGATGAAAGAATTCCTAACATGGTGATAATAATAATCTTCACATCCAAACTCTTCATTATGAATTTTTGATCCCTTGTTTAACCTATGTGATTAGAATCCACCTACGTGAGTAATTTTTTTTTTAATCCTTATTTGTTAATTTTGTTAGGTCTGCATCAACTTAACCTAATAATTTTTCTCTAAAATGTTGCATTAGGTTAGCAACAATTTAACCTAACAAATTCCATCTAAAATCCAGCGCACCAATTTAACCTAACAAATTCCCTCTAAAATGCAGCAATCCCTAATATTTCTCCTCACTGATGATCTTTTCATTCCTATCTTGTTGTGTCATCGTTTGTATATATCTATTGTTACTGTAGACTTTTTTTTAGGTTTGCAACAACTAAATCTAGAAAATTTCCTCCAAATGATCTGCATTAATTGCTAAGTGCTAACCCTAATTATGTATTTCCTTCCGACACTTCTTCAATTTGAAATTCAAAATTTTTTGTTAGTAACCATGAACTGCATTAAATTACATCTATTGCTATACCCCTTGGAAAATACACAGCTCTTCAACTAAGCACACATCTTCAAAATAATTAATACATTGTATAAGATCTCTTTTATTTTTTTGTCTTAGATGAAGTGGTAAACCACTCAAATTAAACTCACACAGACTGTGAGGTCCCGAGTTCGAACCCGGGTCATGACGTCCAGCCTTACAATTTCGATATTTGTTTGTTGAGCTAGGACTTCTAGACGTATAAGATCTCTTTTATTATTAAATTCTATGATATATGCAGATATGATATGTATTTGGTTGGAAAAATATATTATTACTTTGAGTAAATATCAAAGTGTAATTATTCTTTTTAGAGCAATTGAAGTGACTTTGTTTTTCATGTTAGTAGAAATTTAAAACAATTACTACAAGTCAATTTTTGATGTTTAACTATAAAAGTAATAAATAAAATTGGCCCGTGCAACAATATAATATTGTATTCTTTTTATCTTTTTTCTTTATAATTTAAAATTGACCCGTGCAACAATGTAATATTGTATCTCTAATAAATTTAATTTGTGTTTATTGATCGACTCATGATCTTACGGGTTAAAGATTATTCATTGGTTTCTACTATAATCGACAAGACTCGTGTGTCACATGGGTCAAAAGTCCAGTTAGGTATATATTCCATTTGGTTTTTTTTTCCTCCCCAATTATTTAAAATAAAAGAAAACATGATTAAAAATTGAAATAGAATATAATTAAATTTAAATTAAAAGGATTTAAATAATTATTAAATAAAAAATAAAGGGTCATAAATTCGCTACTCTCGTTCTCTCTTTTCACCCGTACCCGTGTGTATGTATGTAACTCTCAACCTCACTCGTATCTTTCCGATCGCCTCCGCCTCCGGCACCGCCACCCCCGCCACCCCCGCCGTATTCGGGGCTCCTTTTCCTGACGCCCTAACTCACAAACCTCACCATAAACTCCAAACGCCATCTTCAAAGTCGTACGTACTTCATAAGTTAAACCTTTACATTTTGTGCACACCAACTGTTTGAATAAAAACTTCACTTAAATGTTTTGCACATTTTACTTCTCAGGGTAACTTCTTATCACTATCCATGAGGCTCTATGAAGAATTCAAAGAGATATTAAAGATTCAGAAGCTTCGAAGATCCGTATCGTTTGCTGGATTCTACGGCTTCACTACACTTATCATCTATGCTTATGTTAACAATACGTACGTGGCTTGCAAGCAAAAAAACATGGTTCGAATTCTGATTTTGTTTATTGGTTCTGGTGTTAATCTCTGATTTTGGTGTTTCAGAACTAGGGCAGGCTATTCTAGAGCCGATCAATACTATGCATCATACCCAGCTGGTACCGAGCTTTTAACCGACACCTCAAAGGTCTTTGCAATGTTACAATCTTGGGAGTGACTTTTATTTGATGTTGTTTTTGTTCTCAAGTATGATTGTAGTGTTTAAATTTGTTGTCAGTTATACAAAGCTGCTCTTGGAAACTGCTTTGAAGCTGAAGAGTGGGGTCCATTTGAGTTTTGCGTCATGACAAAACACTTTGAGCGTCAAGGAAAGTCGCCATATGCATATCATGCTGTGAGTTATATCATAAACTCTTCACATCTTTTCTTTATTTGTGTTAAATTCAATATTGGTGAAGATTTGTAGTATTGTTTATGTTAGCAGTATGAAGAAAGAATGGTCATTGTAGTCCTTATTTCTAGAAGAAGAAAAATGGTTTTGTTCAGTATGAGTGCTCTTTCTTTGTTCTTTTGTAATGTAACTGTAAGGGTTAAAACTGAAATAAAGTTCTTTCGACAGTGTAATCTAATGAAGCCATACAATCCACTGAAACAGTAAACTGAAATGTGGGAGTTATAAGGTTGGTTTGGTCGCTGGGGTGGGAGAGTTCAGGAGCGGGGTGATAAGGGTGGTATCTGGTTCAGTTCCCACCTCTAACAAGTTAACAATTAACATAATAACATTGGTTGTGTCAAAAGAAAGAGTAAACTGAAATGTGAAATGCTGAATAGAATAATTGATAGAATCGTAATATGAAATTTAATCCATTTAGACAAAGTTTAGCTAATAAGGAAATTCAGAAGGAAGAATCCTGAGGAAGAGGGAGTATACGAGGCAGACTCAATTTCAACATGCCCTCTTCATTCACTTCTTTCTCCGAATATCACATAATCATCAGCATATTTTCCGTTACCGTTTCTCTCTATCTCCATGTCTTACTGATTAATTGGATCAACAGCCACCTGTTTAAGGGCCTCAACAGATTCTGTTATTCAAGGTGGATTGCAACATGTGCTCTTTTAGTTTTAGGTCTTAATAGTATCAACCAAAAAACAATAGTCTCTACCACGTTTCTATGCTTGTTGAATTTCATTGAATTGTATTCCATTCTTTTGGGTCTGTGAAGTGTTTAGGAACCAGTTTTTAATTCTTTTGGTTATCTTTTACATGTCAAAGATATGCACAACATGTTCAAGGGATTTTTTTATCAGTTTTTTTAAAGGATTTAGTGTGTAGCACGACTCACGAAATCTCCAAAATTAAGTGTAAATTATTTGATGCTGCTTATTATGTATTGCATGTTAACACCATTTTATTTTGTTTTAACTACAATGTGTTGGACTTGTTACAGCAATACATGGCACACCTCCTTTCTCATGGACAGCTTGATGGAAGTGGTTAAACGTTAAAGTATGACTGAGTGAGAAGTTTCGAACATATGAAGACTTGTAAAGCCAAATGAGAAAACTTGGAAGTTTAAGTCGGGTTTTGAAGTGCTTTATTTTCTATACCCTTGTGTTGTTTTATCAATAATGGTAAAGTAATTGATATCATGCATTTACCATGCTATTCACTCATACTAATTTATCTTTTTCTGAATCGTACCTAGGCACAGTAGACTGTTTGAAAAGTTTAGTGTAAGTAATAGAGTCCAGTATTGTGTCATAGTTTTATTCTTTCAGTGCAAAGATATCAACCTTTATGTTTGTTATTAAGTAAAATCCTAAGTTCTGGTTTGAAGTTCTTTGTTAAAATAGAAAAAGTTATGTTACTTAAAGTATATATGAACTTTTTAATGATAAAAAAGGGATGAAACCCCAAGCGGAAACAGGGAAAATAAACTACAAACCCCCAGGAAATAGTGTACCAGATTTATCAGTTATAAAAGCTAAATAGCAAAATGATGGAGCAATATTAAACAATTGCATATGCATGTTATAGTTCAGACCCTTTTTAGTATTCATCATTGTCTGCAGCAAAATATCCAGCTCACTCCAAAGACATCAGTAGGGATAGTCAGGCAGGTCAGCAGCGCAACTATTATGGATGATGTTGACAGCATCCTAGTAATCAGTTTCAATGATGATCCTTGTAATTCCTTCCTCCAAAGGGTGTTTCAGCTCAAAAAGAATAGCATACATCTCTGCCGTTAAAATGATGCTGCATTCTAAGTCAATTGAATACGCAAAATTGATATTAAAAACAGCCATTGAGACGATTAGTGTGTAGTTTGATAACTACAGCAAATCCAAAAAGATCAAATCCCCATAGATCTCAATGATTAATTGTTTTATTGAATGTGTTTGGACATGAGATTCAACAAGTTCCTCTATTAGAGCTTTGTTGTGCTGAAAGCCTTCAAAGTCAAAACTCATCTTGATAAGGTTCCTGTTATTAAAGAAGTCAGCTGTTTGTGGTGGAACCTTTAGAAACAGGTTTGTTGAGAATCTTGGTTGCTTTCCGGTGAATATAGGAGTTTCTAATGCACTTAATGCTGAGTTGATTGGGCAATGTTGCTATTGATATTGCTCATAGCAAAGTGTGGCATCATCTTTGGTTGGAATGTGATTCCAAGTTGGTTACCTTGGCCTTCAGGTCTCATCATATAGTTCCTTGTCAACTTAAGAATAGATGAAGAAATTGTTTGAAACTGATTAGTAGCATGTCTTGTTCTGTCACACATATTTATCGTGAAGGAAACCATCGTGCACACAAGATTCTCAATGTTGGCTTCCACTTGTGCAAATTCACCAAGAAGGTTTTTCTCCTCCACATTTAAATGACCAACAAGAATATGACCTTCCCACTTTGCCCTATCGGATGGTTGTGAGCTCTAGACACAACAGTGAGACTCCGCTCTTTGGATGCCAAAATAACCATGCAACCTAAATGAAAATTCACATTTCCTTGACCTATGTCTTCTCATTTCGAATTCTTCTTGGTTCCTTTGTACACTCTACCCTTCATAACCTAATATAAAATGTTGTTTTCTTAGGTCGGAACCATGATCAAATTTCTTTATAGCTATCGTAAATCCTAGCGCTACTGCTTCTCAAAGAACCCAATTAATCAAATCATCTCAAACACTATATTTCTTATATAGTTATATGTGAAAAAGTTTTTCCAAAGTAAAAAACATGCATCGAGGTTCAACAATGTTCAGTTTCGAATGGAAGGTTCAATCATAACTACAAATATATCACACAAAAAAAAACTTTAAAAGGTTTTAGAAGTAATATGAGAAAGTTGCTTCTGTCCGACATATATATGTCTGCAAAAGGCATTTTAGGAAAATATTGGGGGCGTAGACAGCAATTCAAATTTTTGTTTGTGAACCAACAAAGCCCGGTCTTTCTCACCTGAGATAAGCAGGCAACAGTAAAAACGTAGGATCACTCATTTGTGTTCGTTATCTCTCCGACAGCCGCCGTGATTCATTCTCTCATTTCATCTTATCTGCGATATTTCGGAACAGGTGGGTAGCAAATTTCCCAGCCAACACTATTTTCAAATTCTCAATTATAATTTCACGCAATGCATCTCTTTCATTCTATGTTCATTTCGAATGCTTTAACTAATTATTATCACAAGTTTCCCAAAGATACTCTTAAATTTATCTTTTAACAATTAAAAGCCTAAAACAACAAAATGAAGGGGCTGCCTAAGTGAGAAAATCATCTGTCTAGTCTAGGTTTGGATTTTCCTCTCTTCTCTTCCTCCTTGTACTCCGCAACACGATTGATGCAAATGTTTGTTTGTTTGCAGGTTCGGATAAGAAACAAGTAAGTATGCCGCATCAAACCCGACCCATGACTGCAATCGTGCTGTTTACAACATTAAATGCAGTTTTGTGTGCAACCATCACTCCATTCTATGATTTTGTTTGCTTTCTTCCTTACTGGGAAAGAAGGGTCAGTCACTCACTAACATTTCTCTTTTTTCAAGTTCATCATTATTAGTTGTTATAGTAAATAGAATAGATCTTTCTACCAAGTATAGTCAAATCACTAGAGGCAGATAATTGTGTAGAAAAACTATTAGTAAAGACAGAACATTATGGCGTCGTTGGATCCATGTAGCTGGCACTAGTTAGTGGGATAAACCTTGTTTCTTGTTATTGGTGTTAGGGAATTAACTATTAAGGACTGTCGAATTGAGAATATATGTATTTACTGATCATATAATAACATTTATTGTTATGTGATATATTATTGGAGGCTTTGTATGTGGCTTGGTTTAACTACCACTTGAAGAGAAGTAAATAAGCTTTGCTTTCTCCTTCAATTGCCATCTGATTTTGAAATATGCATTATTAATTAGGATCGTTTAACTTAGCTGTTTGAGAATCATATTGCAGTTTACAGTAACTGTGAACCTAAGCCATGTCATCATATGCTATATATATGCAAGATTCTGAGGATAAGATAGTTGAAAAATGCAGCTTGGTCATTGTAGAAAGTAATACCTTATGATGATGGTGTTAAATAATACTTCCCTTAACCTGGTTGGTTCCAGTAGTTGATAGTTTTTCAGGAGAATTTGTCTAGATCCCTTTCCACAAAAAAATAAAAAGTAAGAAAAGAAAAGAGAAAAAAAATGCAAGTTGATTGAATTTGTAGCAATTGGTGTAACATACATTCTCCATGTAGCCTATGCATGATAAGCATTATTTCGTAGATGTATGGAAATGGGCAAGCCTCAAGTAATTCAGTAGTGTGTGGCATTTTGCTTGGTGATGACTAGTTTTACAACTATATACAATTGATTTGTTAATTAGTCTGTTTGACTGATTCTTTACATAATCTAATTTACAGAGGGAGAGGCGTCGTCTGGAACGTGAAGCTTTTAACCGTGAAAGGATCTAGCCTTTTAATTGTATATTTTTCCTCTCATAATGTCAAAATAATATCATAATTGTCTTTCATCTGTGATTGGATTTGAAGATAAGCAGCCAACTGTAGGAAAACAAGGAAGGGGTAAAGCTGGAAACGTTATCCACAAAATTGATTTTAGCTAGAGTTGATTTTGAAAGAAAAGGAAGTTAGACTCACGTTCATAACTGGATACCAAACATCAAACCATAAAATCAAGTTAGACAGACTCACGTTCGTTCGTAGCAAGTTGCAAAACCATAAATTGAACGTATTGTGGATTAATTGTTTCTGATGTTCCTGTTTGTGGAATCCATGTTCAATCTATCAATATATATGTATGTAAAGATGGAACGTAACTTGTGGATCAATTGTTTCTTATGCTCACTGTGGTTTTTTCCATGTTTACTTTTTTTTCTTTCCTTGACTAGATTCAATCTCCTTGTTGAAGAATGTTGATTACCTCTGATTTTTTACCTCCACAACTACATACACTCTGTTTCTCTCACATATCTTCCTTTCTTTTATTTTTTATTTCTGAATAATTTGTTTTACAGATATCCTTTACAATTAAGCAATGAGTTTTAAGCTTCAATTTGTATTTTGTCAGAATTCTCTTTTAATTTTTAAGACATGGATGGATCAGAGTTCAATTTAGTTGTAATCATAACAAGGGAGTTGCATGAAGCCAACAGCTATAAAATCAAGGCTACGTAACTTGTAGGATCCATCTTCCACTTATCAATATATATGTATGTAGGAACATAAATAATCGACACAGCAAGTAGCAGATCACCCTTCTTTTTATAATCAATTGTTGAGAAGGGAGGCCAAATTGAAAACATTAATTCAAATTCATTGTAGAAGAAAGTCAATTTAAAAAATATGCTCTCTTACTCGTAACAAATTCGAGTTAAATTTTGAGTTGATTCCTTTCTTGTGAGCCAATCTAAACTAAATTCAACTCAACTTGTTTCAAACCTTATTATATACGAATATTATTATGCTTCGGTAAACAGAAGGAAATGAATACAACGAATTTTGTTGTTAAATTGAGAAAAATGAATGTAATGATCAAACTTCGTAACTAAAAAAAGTATTTATTTATTTTTTGTACAAAAATCAATTATAAAAAGTTATCTATAAATAATAGGGTTAATATATATTTACCCCCTGTAATTTGGGCGAGTTCCGGTTTACCCCTGTAAAAAAAAAGTTTAGATTCCAACCCTGTAAAATAAGATTCTTTGATTTTAGCCCCTGAACCATGTGACTGTGCAGAATTGCTGACGTGGCGAGCTGAGCCATATCTTATTATGTGGCATGCTGACTGTATAATTAATTTTGTTTTTCATTTTTTTTTTAAAAATTAAAAAATTTGTAAAAGTTAAAAAAAAATCAGGATTTTTTTTTATTACAAAAAATAATTTTCAAATTTTTTTAATATTTTGAAATATACATTTTTCGAAAATTCCAAAATTTATAATTTACGAAAAATATATATTTAAAAAATTTTAATTTTCCATAAATTTTTTAAATTATTTTCGAAAATTTTGAAATACATATTTCAAAATTTTCGAAAAAGAAGTTTTTTAAATTTTCTCAATAAAAAAAAATCTGAAAAATATTTTTATTTTTAAAAATCTGGATACAAATTTAGGAAAATTCAGATATTTTTTCGAAAATTTTATTCCAAATTTTTTTTAGTACGTGTTACAGATTTGAGAATATTTAAAAATTGAAGATAAAAAAAATCTGGAATTTTTTTTAATATTTAAATTTATTTTTATCTATTTGTTACATGTGTTATTTGTATTGAAAATTGAAGGCATTTTTGAAAAGAAATAGGTAGTCCAAAAAAGCTGAAAGGGATTGTTTTATTTATATATATATTTCTCAAAAAATTATATATAAAATAAGAAAATTCTAAACTTACTGTATTTTGAAACTTTTGAAAAAAATTTAAAAAAATCCAAATTAAATTAAAATTTTCAAAACATTCGAAAAAAAATAATATAAGCTAATTTTTTTTAATATTTTGGTAAAAAAATATTAATTTTTTTCAGAATTTTTTAATCCAATTTTTTTTGTTTTTTTTATTTATTTTTCTTATTTTTTAAAAATTAAAATTAAAATAATTACACAGTGGCGTGCCACGTCAGTGTCAATTACACACGTGTCAGGTTTTAAAAAAATAAAATAATTACACAGTGGCGTGTCACGTCAGTGTCCATTACACACGTGCAGGTTTTAAAAAAATAAAAAATAAAAATAATTACACAGTGACGTGCCACGTCAGCATCTGGATGAGGTTAGAGTTTTGTGGAGAATCTTCATATTACAAGGGTGTTTTGTGGAGAATCTTCATATTATAGGATTGGAATCTAAACTTTTTTTTTTACAGTAAACGCGACTCGCCTAAATTACAGAGGTAGAGATATATTAACCCTAAATAATATAAATAAATGTTGATATCATCATATCAATCTTTGAAGTCGAAACAGCAATCTTCACTATACTATACTATCTATGAGTAGCGATTTAACATCGCTCTTTCGCTATTTGTGATTGTTTTTGCTCAAGAAAAAGAGTGGAAATAATACCAGTTTTCTAGTTTGTGATGGCAATGCGTGGAACATCGCGAAGGGTTTTGAGTTCCGTTTACCGAAGCATATCATCTTCCACTGCCGATAAAGCTTTTCCACCTCCACCTGTTGTTTCTTCCCGAAGAGTAGTTGTCACCGGTTAGTAACTATCCTTCACTTTCATTGGTCAAATATATTATGATAATGAAATTTTGTGGTTTTTGAATTGTAGGTTTGGGCATGCTGACACCTCTTGGTTGTGGAGTCGATAAAACATGGAAGCAATTAATTGATGGAAAATGTGGGGTAAGGGCACTGCGTTTGGAGGATCTCAAGATGAATGCTTTTGATACAGAAACTCAATTGACTACATTTGATCAATTGACTTCCAAAGTTGCTGCACTTGTTCCTACTGGAACTAACCCTGGTGAATTCAATGAAGAAATTTGGCTTAATTCTAAGGTACAACAATAATGTTGTTATATATGTATGTATGTAGAATAGAACTATAAATTGTCCCTATGTTTGGATAAACATCTTAATTAAGTGGTTATAGCATAAGCTTTTACAAGCTATTTCTATAGTACAAGGTAAAATAACGTCAAACAGTTTTCATATAATGTATAAGCTGTTTTCATAAGCTCTGGTGGGGAACTTATGGAAATAAGGTGGAAACAGCTTATGAACATGTCATAAGTTATTGTTTCTATATACTCTCTCAAACAGTCTGCTAAGTACTTATACCAGTAGATAAACTCAAATAAGTCAATCTAAACGAACTGTAAGGCTATGATGCAAAAACTGTCATTGCCATAGGTTGTCAAAGGCAAATATCAAGTTTTTTTTTAATTTGTCCAAATTAAATCTTCTATATATATAAACCGTTATTTACACTTGAATAGAAGGCAAGCGGGCAAAAAGCTCTGCCGCTAGACCTTTTTTGATGGCAAAACCAATCCTCGTGAACACAACATTCATGGACCCAGGGGACATGACATTGCTATGCATGACCTTTTGAACTCTATGCAAAAGGTCAACAGCCTCTGGTGCTAGGAAACCGAAAGTGTCAAAAGCAAATGGTATAAAAGCATGTTGATTGTCAGAACACACTTTTTCATGTTTGGCCACTTTGCTTGACGCAGCTTTCAGGGCTGCCTGTCCTACGGTAAAAGGTCCGACACCTATTCCCACCAGTGGTGAAACCCCAGTCAAGTCTACACAAGCATGTTTATACTATTCTGTTTAAATTAAAAGGAAACTTTTTCCATTTTTCCTGACTTGAAAGAAGGTAATCTGCATCTGCAGTGCGAAAAGGATAAAGAAAACAAAGTTGGATAAGTGTTATTATAAGTTCTTTTTGGTATTTGATATTATCTGGTATTGCTTTGGTTTTACATATATATGCTGCATCTGAACAACTATTATGCTTATTGGTTGATGCCATTGTAGTATTGTGACATTTCCCTTAGGAGCATCGATCCATGACAAGGTTTATAGCATATGCACTATGTGCTGCCGATGAAGCTCTTAAAGATTCTAATTGGTTTCCCACTGAGCAGGAACACAAGGAAAGAACGGTATGCAAATTTTTATATGGTTAATTACAACTAATTTTTTCTACAATTTCCTTGCATTATATTTTAACTTCAAAAGTTATCAGGGCGTGTCTATTGGTGGGGGAACTGGAAGCGTTAGTGACATGTTAGACTCTGCACAACTGATATGTGAAAAGGTCAGTTTGTGGAAAGCCACTGATTCTGAAGTAGTTTGCTGATCTTTCCTCATTCAAGTTTTTTTCAAAGTGTTGTAATTTTGATTGGAAAATAATTTGTTGATTTAAATAAACTGTTGCATTTGATTTTTACCTTTTCTCCCCTGTATGCAGCGTCTTCGTCGCCTTAGTCCTTTTTTTATACCACGGATATTGATCAACATGGCATCAGGCCACGTTAGCATGAAATATGGGTTCCAGGTAAAACACAACTTTCAATTTATTGATATTCTATACTACAGATATAATCAGCTCCTGTAGTTGCTGGGCAGGCATCCACATTGTCCTTTACTAACTTCTCTAGATATACTTTTAAAAAAAAAAAAATTCTGTAGATATATAGAATGCAGGTTATTGTATTTTAAGCATGAGGATTATTTGTTTATTACACGATGAATTGACCTTGTGTGAAACTGATTTAGGAAATATATCTTCTTGATTCCATGCTTCTTACTCTTTTAAAAATTAAACTAACACCATTTCCAATGAGAAAAAATTAGCGGCCTTTTGAAACAAGATAGAGCTCTCCTTCCTGCCTGTCACTTCGGATATAATTATGTCAAACATGTTGTAAGAGATTGGTTAGTCAATCAGTACATATCTCAGGTGGAACAATTATAAGTTTTTAACTCAAATAGTTGCAGTTTAGAGGTTGGTTAGAAAATTATATCTGAAAACCAAGGTATTAAACCAGTTGTTGTTGCCGAGCTATTCACATATTTTTCTTTACTAACATATGTAGAGCAAGTCTTGCATAGACACAACCCTAAATAAAATTTATTTGGGCACACACACATGATTGATAAAATTTAAAAGGAAAATGATATTAAGTGATGTGACTAAATTATTTCTCTTTTAAATTTTATTATTCATGTGTGTATGCCTAAATACTTTCTATTTGGGGTTGTGCCCAACTAAGTATTTCTCACATATGTATTCATTATTAATCATGAGTGGAACTTTTCCTTATTCCTAAATACAGGGACCAAATCATGCTGCTGTCACTGCTTGTGCTACTGGCTCACATTCTATTGGTGATGCAATGAGAATGATTCAATTTGGGGATGCAGATGTTATGGTGACTGGCGGCACCGAGTCCAGCATTGATGCATTATCAATTGCAGGATTCTGTAGGTAAATTATAACCAGCACCTTGTGTTTTATGTTAGTGCCAACCATCTTATTAGTTATTTGTCCTTTGTCCTTCTGATACTTAAAAACTGATATTGGAATGCAGATCTCGAGCCTTGAGTACAAAATATAACTCAAGCCCACAAGAAGCATCACGGCCCTTTGATAGTGGTCGAGATGGGTTTGTGTGAGTAAATCAACTCTGCAGATTTGTTTCTTATGATGATAATCCATTTATTTTGCTTAATGTTCACTTTCTGGCTTCAAATTATTGGTCTGTTTGCCTTGCTGCTTATATCCAAGTTATGTTTTTACTCAGGATAGGTGAAGGTTCTGGAGTCTTGGTCTTGGAGGTAAGTTAAATTTTTTGTGTGGATCATCTATCCTTCCAATTCATGTTCTCCTTCTTTGTTTATAGTCTGACCTTTTTTTTGTTTATTTATTTCCCTATTGTTTAGGAACTTGAGCATGCTAAAATCCGAGGAGCCAAAATCTATGCAGAGATTCGTGGCTATGGGATGTCAGGTAATTTATTGTAGGATATGTAAAATCTTCTCCCCAGTGTTAGTTTTATATGTGGTTGATTTCATTTCATATGGATTTTGACTAGGGGATGCATATCATATTACTCAACCTCCTAGTGATGGGAGAGGTGCCATTCTGGCCATGACCCGTGCTTTAAAACAGGTTCTTTCATCATCCTATGTTGATTTGTATTTGTAATACAGCATTATAGGTTTTATGTTTTGCTAAGCTGCCAACTTATCATGTATGAATAAGTGGGGGGGTAACCCCCACCCCATGAGCTAGCCTTTGGGGTTGAGTTAGACTCAAGTCCAATTTCTAAGAGGTCCCGCCCTGTAGTTCCACTCCAGCCTTAGCTCTTGCCCTCTACCAAAGTTTTTTTTTGGAATGAAGTAATAACACTTGTTTTCACCCTCATTCCTAACTTTGGCATAACATTGACCACTATTCAAGCAGGGGCGTAGCCCTTCATATGGGAGGGGTAGCCAAGGCTACCCAAAAAAAAAAAAAATATTCTTACATTGGTCGGTATATATTTATATCTGGCTACCCCAAATAATAAACATTGAGCTACCCCAAACAAATTTAATTGCAAAAATTAGCATAAATAATAATGTAAAAAAATTACTACATGATTGATAGATTTATTTGTATTGGTTTGATACTTCTGATCTCAATAACAAAATAGAGAAACCTTTTTCAACAATAAAAATTATCAAGACAATAGTCATAGACAAATTAAATGGACAATTCTTGCAAATAATCTGTTTATTTACATTTGAAAAGACATTATTAATCTATTATTAAACAGACAATTATGGATGAAATTGGGTTCTTGAAACGCATTTTGCCCAACATTTGAAAGTGAATGAAATTAGTTAGATATTAGCAAAGTTTTTTTTTTTAAGCAAAGGAAGCTTGCCAAAGATGATTAGCAAAGTTTTAAAGTGAATGAAATTATCATGTGAAGGAGTTTATATTTAAGTGCTTTTGGCATATATTATTTCAGGGTGCTCTAGATACCTATTCAGAAGAAACTAAGTGTTAATGATATCAAACTTTTCTTCCATGTTGTATTATTGTTGTTTTCTCTCTGCATTTATGACGTAGCTATTGTCTCAACAATCTTGATTTTAAATGATTTCCTTTTCATAAATTTCAGTCAGGTTTTCATCCTTCTGATGTAGATTACATCAATGCTCATGCTACATCTACACCTTTAGGCAAGTGAAGCAGATCCATCCTCACGGATTCCAGCAATTTAAGTTTGAATATTTATTATGTTTGAATACTACAACAGTGGATGATTATGCTTATGTTATGAAGTATCTCACCAGAATTCTTTATACAGGTGATGCAGTAGAAGCTAATGCTATCAAAACCATATTCTCCGACCATGCTAGCTCGTCTTCTTTAGCCTTCTCATCCACCAAGGTAAGAGTGGTTGCAAGCTGCATGACTAACAGATTATATATGCTCATCTGTTTGGCTGTCTCATCTACGTACTGCCCCCCCTCTTAGATGAAAGCTCTCATCCATGGGAATGGAGATGCCATTAAAAATTTAAGAATTTTTTTTGGATGGGGTGAACATTGACAAATTGATTCAAGTCCATAACTTTTCCATAATTTCACTTCTTTCAGGGGGCTATTGGTCATCTCCTAGGTGCTGCTGGAGCTGTTGAAGCAATTTTTTCTGTTTTAGCAATCCGACATGTAAGCAATTTTTCTGTTTGCGAGTCACGAGGAAGCATTTTTGCACATACCGTGAATTTGTGCTTAATCTATAGCCAGACCCTGTATGCTTAATCTAATAGTGTGGCTCTTTTGATGTTATTATCACAGGGAATCGCTCCATTAACTCTTAATTTAACAAGGCCAGATTCTGTATTTGGTGACGGTTTCATGCCATTGACTGCTTCAAAGGAGATGCCAATTAGAGTAGCTATGTCAAACTCTTTTGGTTTTGGAGGAACAAATGCTTCCCTACTTTTTGCTTACTCTGGATCGGACTAGTAAGATAGGTGCATCTCATTCATTCCACAGGCGTTATTCTACAAGAGCTAACACATCATGCTGAGGAGAATTTAATGGCCTAAAAGCTTTTTGTAGAATATATACATATGCCTGAAGTATGTGCTTTTCCTTACATTTTAAAACTGCTCTGTTGCTTTTGCTAAGCAGTTTTTCAATGTGATTAGCTTTAATCATTTGCAACCCTCATATGATTATTCTTATTGCATTGTGAGAACATCTGGCCATGATGTATGGTGTAATTCCAAATAGGTCAGGAATCAGGATAGTTGAGTTGAAGTAGACAAAAAATTTGTTTTGTAATTTAACTCTGAAATAAAATAAATATTTTGATAAGAAAAATAAACTTTATTGTTTGATGTGTATAATATTTGACTCTCAGTTTAGAAGTTTTAGTTACAAGAGACATGAGATAAATAGGTGGAAAAAGGAGAGAAAGAAGCCTTTGCACAAGAGATAAATGTTTGGAGACAGGATTACATGGGTAGAAAGATGCAATTTGTTCCTCACCAAATGTAAATTGTGCAGAAAAGTTATAGTCGGTTACACTTCTACTCACTTGAACATACAAACTCTTGCACAAGGTTCACAAGCATATATGTTTTTGAAGCAGATTTCCTGCAGTAACAACAGGATGCTGTAAAACATCTGAGCTGTCCGATCAGAATAGTTTGGTCATGATCATTTTAACAGTTTTTAATTTTAACCGTTCGATCTTCAATGAACGGCTGAGATTAAAAACTGTGTGCATTTGCTACCGCACCAAATCCGGGTCCATATGTTTTGTGCAAATACAATATTATATTATGACATTTATTTATATTAATCTACATTGATAATAAATATTAACAAACATTTTAAAAAACATGTATAGTTTTATTACAAGGGTGTTTTTGTTGTTTTATATAAAATATTTTAAAACAATAAAAATAAAAATATTCAAAATAAAATGTTATGAAAGTTATAATAATATGAAATTTAATTTAATTTATTTCCAATTTTATTTGTCACAGGGATAGTTGTCATTTACATACAATATACATCATATGATTGTTTTACAGTACAATGCAAGTTATCTAGTTTTTAGATACAAATTAATGGCACGTATAACCAAAATCAATTAAATGATATTAAATTGAACATACATTTAGGATACTAGTCTTCCTTTCAAAAAAATTAAAAAATAAATAAAAGGGATTTTTTTTTGTAGGGAAAATAATTAAAAGGGATATCATGTCATCATATTGGGATTTGGATTTCCTGCAACAAGACGTTGTAATAGATCAAGACCATCCGATTTTGATCAATGGCTGAGATCATTTAACTGTGTTAAACTTGTTTGTAATCTGTCTGATCTGATATCAATGATTATGATTTATTACAGGGTGAAACGGTGCTTTCCTACGACTCCAAATTCAGATCCCATCATATTGTCAACGAAAATGGAGATTCACTTTTGCTTATCGTAGATGGAAATAAAGAAAAAAATTGAATTTCCTGCCACTTCAGCTCAAACAAAAACTATGTGAATCAACACAACTTTATTTGCGAAACTACGTTCATAAAAATTCAGATATACATGCCCTTCATCTCCTATAAACATCTTTTGCATATAAGTAACGTAGTGATTATTCATGCCCTTGACAAATAAAATACAAGCTACACGTAACCATTGTAAGTGACTAAGTGTGATAAGTTCAATTTTTTTTAGACATAGGCAACAGCAAAATCAAAACGTTCATGGGAGAAGATTTTTCACCGAACGATGGCAAAATCTCTCACATGGATAGCGACGGCGCTAACCCTAGAAGCAGCGGCCATATGACTATTAGTTTTTATAGTAAGGTTTAAATAAGTAAAAGCTTCTTGTGAGTTCGCGCGTTTTTTTGTTTTAGTCCCTGTATTTTTATTTTTTTTCGCGAAACAACCCTTGTAATTATCAAATGTTTTGGAACTCGTCCCTGCTGTTAAATTCCGTGAAGAAAAAAAATATCCATTGCTAGCTAACGGACGCCTACATGGCACTTGCTGATATGGCAACTGATGTCAATTGGTTTAATTAGAGGGACTAAAACCAAAAACGTATTTTTACATATGGATGTAATTAAAAAAACGTAATCATCAATTTTTTTAATTTTAAAAACCACTCTTTCCTTCTTCTTCCTCACTCTGATCTTTCTTTCTTCTTCCATCCTTCCATGTCCATCCTCAAATCTCTTCAACTCTCTCAAAACCGCTGTTATCTTCCCTAACAAGAGCACACCACCTCAAAACCCCAAAATCAAATCACAATAAATCCAAATCCTCTTCTTCCACCAACACACAAATTTTCTCCAAAAGCTATGGTGGTTATTCAATAAACCTCAAGTTTGGAACACCACCACAAACCTTATCATTTGTCCTAGACACAGGTAGCAGCCTTGTTCGGTCCCCATGTTCCTATCGCAACCTGTGTCCTAGACACAGAATTGAAGAAAAAAGAAAGACCAAAATGAGTCAAGGGAAAGACTAGAATCACTGAGTACAATTCACTCTTCAACTAGGAAGACGGGGGCGGAGATGAAGGTGGTGCAGTTGAAACCATGGAAGTGCCACCGTGGTTCCAAAATGGGTGATGAGTGTATTGATGTGGATGTTCAAGATATCATCCAACATAATAATAGGAATCAAAATGAGGATTGTTACCATGAAGATTGTATTAGCAGTGGTAACAGGGGTCGAAGATCTTTCTTTCCATTTCGTTATGGTAGGGTATAAAAAACTGCATTACTTCCTCTTGAGAACACTGTTTAATAATACTATAATGTAAACTTGTAATGTGAAGTGATGTGGTAATTTGATTTTCATTATTTTTTCTTTATGTTGCGTTCAAAATTTCCATTCCAGTTATGTCAGTAAGGGGTGACATAAACGATATGAGAAAAATAAGAGGTATTGCTTTCATAGAGCTGGTATGTGATACTGTCAAAAAATAAGAGGCATTGCTTTTTGTCTGTTATTACTTATAATCACAAATGAAAGCAAATGATCACTTGCACGTTCGCAACTTTCATTCATGTTCAATTCATGGTCCCTCTGTTCTTACTTTGAGTGCCACTTGGGCCAAAGGATTTTGAAGGGGCAACGAGTGAAGAAAGCAGGGTAGGTAATCATTGGAAGGCAGAGCACAAAGGGACAAAGAGAATGAGAAGCCACTAGGAAATTATATCAATGTTTTCTTTGGCCTCATTGCAAATCACAACAATAAGTGTGGTTTTACATTCCTTTTTTCATTTTGAAGCCAACTTGGTATGGTTTTTGTTTTAACCCTGAGAGAGGAAGAAGAAAGAAAGAGTGGTTTTTAAAAATTGATGTTTAACCCATGTAAAAATACGATTTTTTGGTTTTAGTCCCTCTATTTAACCCAGTTGGCAACTGTTGCCATATCAGCATGTGCCACGTAGGCGTCCGTTAGCAAACAAACCATTTTTTTCACGGAACCTGACGGCAGGGACGAGTTCCAAAACGTTTGGTAATTACAAGGGTTGTTTCGCAAGGAAAAAACTTACAGGGACCAAAACCAAAAAACGCGCCAACTTACAGAGACCTTTTACTTATTTAAGCTTTATAGTAAAATAATGAAATTTTTGTCAAGCCAACAAGGATATAAAATTCGCCTTAGTTGATCATTAATCAATTTTTTAAAAACAAAAAAAGTTGACAAGTAATTAATTTTCCTAAAAAACATAACACAAAAATTCAGGCAATATCGCAATCTAATTTGAGGGTTTCTCTGGAGCAACAGAGTTGCCACTAAAATTATTAAAAAATATAGGAAAATTCTTTTAATAAAAAATTCAAAAGAATCCCTCAAAAAAAAAAATCAAACATTGTGTTCAGAGGCGGAGCTGCCTATGGGCCAAGGCCTACCCCAACCCTAAAAAAAATCATTTTTAATAGGTATATACACATATTAGAATATGCAATTTTATTATATATATAATCTGTTGCATTGAAATTAGCAAGTTTTTCGACTCCTGCTTTCCGTTTTTTTAATTTCTTTTCCTTTTTTTTAAAAAAATTTACTACAAAATATATATATATAT
>Ga0315914_1004347_pt1 | contig 21222 bp, 7 predicted proteins | sample MpolenodulesMG_FD_203920 | JGI IMG/M metagenome (GOLD analysis project Ga0315914, IMG submission 203920) | Medicago polymorpha root nodule microbial communities from Los Angeles, California, United States - elongated nodules | ecosystem: Host-associated > Plants > Roots > Nodule | place: USA...
CCATCACCCTCAGACAGTTCATTTGGTGTGATGAGTGGTACATCACTCTTGGGTGGTGCACTCATCTTACCAAGCACCTCCTCTTGCAGTGTCTCAGGCACCTGATCACAGGTTAAGTACAGTTAGCACGTAAGCACTGATTTTTAAATGATGAAAATGTTCACAACCTTCACTTACAATATAAAATAAGTCGGCATTCTTTGTCAAATTTAGCAAGATTATTATGGTTTTTTAGAGTATACTAGAAATAAAAACACAAGTACTATTCGGATATCAAAGGCAAGAGATCTTCCTTCATTTCGCAATTATATATAACTATCTTAAAGCTCAAAGATAACATGATATGGGGCCTGTTTGGATTGGTTTATTCTAGTTTATCTACAGTATAAATACTTGTGAAATTGTTTGGTAGAGCTTGTAGAAACAACTAACATACTCATAAGCTCTCCATAATAGTTTTTGGAAACAACTTATGTGAAAACAGTCTGACTTAATATTATCTTTAGTTATAGAAAAAGTTTATACATAAGCACTTATATGATAAGCGTTTATGCTATAAGAACTTAATTAAGTTCTTTATCCAAACAGGGCCATGGTCACAACAAAGGAACTTAGCCAACAAAACATTTAATCAGCCATGTAACAGCTGAATGGCATGAACAATGACATTAAGTTCAAAACCAACTATGGACCTTAAATAATAGTGTAATTGGAGTTTGAAAAACAACTCTTTACTTTTTTAACACATTTATGTGCTCTATGGACAAATCAGCCTTAGCTCAGGAACTGATGTTGCTCAATTATATGACACACTATGGAATGCAGAAGGAAATGTAAATTTGGTAACACAAATACTTGCCTGCCATAGTTTAGCCTCAACGCCTTCCACAGAAGCAGCACCCTTCTTTATTTCTTCTGCTAGTTTCTCCACATGTCCATACATGGAGTAGTACCTGTGAAAACAACATAAAATAACATTTTTAATTAAAACTTGCAGGAGCATGTTCTTGAGTTCACTTTATTTAGGAAATCAAAGATGAATTGTTATGCAACTATTAAAATGCGATCAGAACCAGCCGAGAAATGATTATGAACTTCATTCAACTTTAAAACCATAATAATGTGTAATGCAATATTAATAACCTAGTATTACTCACTAACTAGTAAAAATTTCCACACTTATTTTGAGAAATGATAAATTTACTTGAAACTTAAAGTTCAGGGTTTGATCCCTGATCGTTCAACCCCTTAAATGGATCTCAGTTACGCTGTGCACGAAGGATATCTTTGGTTTACCAAAAAATATACAGTTGAACTTGAAAGGAGTGGAATTAGTTTATTAACAAACCAAATAAAAGGATTTCATAGTTTCCTTTTCTACTACCTCTCCCTTGAGTTCTTTCTAAATTGAATAACAACTTGTCTAGTCGACATCAACAAATACATTTGACAGTTAAATGTTTTTGGCATTGCAAAAGAAATGATGATTTATCATTGAAACAAGTTAATCTATTAAACCTTTTATGAACCAAGCAATCGGGACGAGGGCATTAACATCGGTGCCCCAACTCATTGCTACTCTTCATTGAGTGTACAACGAAAACTATAGCAACCAATATTCACACTTTCTTGATGATTTAGTGTAAAATTGCAAATCATCAATACTTTTAACAATTAAAAATCAGCACATTCCCAAATATATGATCTTTGTGAGAAATCTAAATGTAAACACATCAAGTACATATTCTTCTTATTTAAGATGATCAACACAGAAAATTGCAAAAGTACATACACAAAGAGTCTTTAAATGGAATAATTTCAATTGACTTATTTTTCTCACAAATATTAATCCAAATCAAATTTGGAAGTGTTCTTTTTGTGGCAGAGAATGGTTCCAATTAGAACCAAACAAAATGCAGAACAAGCCAAACACACCAAAAGGGATTCTATGTCATCACTCATCAACAAATTCAGCACCATTCTTGAAAAAACAGAACCAAAAGATCAAAGAAAACCAATACTCTTTCTATAGAAAAAAATCACAGTCTAAAACAAAAATGCATTAGATCAAAGAAAAATCCAAAAACTCAAAGATCTTAAGTGAATTTTCAAAAAGGTTTGAAATTTAATAACCCATTTGAAAATTAAACAAAACCCAGTAAACAAAATCCAATCTTGATCAGCATGAATGAAAAGTCACAGTACAAAAAAAGAAGAAAAAAACAGCAATAACAACAAGAACAACATAAATTAGAGATTAACAAAGATAAACAAAGTTTAAAAATTAATTAAATGAATTAATAGTAAAGAGAGAGTTTAAAGAAACATACACGATGTAAAGTTTGACAGCCATTGATGAAGTCTTCAAAGGTCTCTCTTTGTGATTCGTTTTTTTCAAGCAAAGTTTATGATAGAAAAATGGTGAGGGATAATGCTATATATATACGTGTTTATGATTATGGTGTTGGTGTGTAAATTTGACATTGGGTTGATTGATTAGCTTAGCTTGCATAATAATGATTCTTAATTAGTGCTTAATTACTTTTTTTGAATTTAATTATTATGTTTATTTTATGGGTCATGCTAACCGGTGCCTCGGGCACTGGTTAAGCATTAAAAAAAAGGAATTTATTACCATAAAAGGAAACTTTGTTGACTTATTTATGGATTAATTACACAGTTTTCAATGCAATAATTACTATATAATTTCCCTTTTTAGTATCCTTAACCAGTGCCCGGAGGCACCGGTTAGCATTTCCCTTATTTTATAATGAAATAAAATGATATTTAGTGTGAGAAACTCCATGTTCTCTCTAAATTTTCATTCATCTCCGTTAATATAAGAATGTGGTTTTAGGTCATTTTTTAACATAGAATCACTCATGTACATTTTTTTACTTTTCTTTCAATTTAAAGAAGTGGTTTTTACATGTATCAAGTTTTTTCATTTTGTGATTTCGTCGTCTAAATGATTTGGACGTCAACGTTGTATATCTGGAAGCATAAATATTTTGGTGACTTAGAGTTTATCATATTATTTCAATGACTAAGAATTTATCATATTATTTGTAGGTATTTTACTGTTATATGATATTGTGAGTTTGTTCATAGATACACTATCTAAATTTTTAGTGATGTTGAACATGTTATTATATTTGATGTACTCTCAATTTAAAGGAATGAATATCGTTTTACCCGGCGCTCATTGACAATTACCAATTTTTTTTTTTTTTTATCTTGAGTTGAACGACACCGTTTCGAAGACATGATTAATGATGATAGGATGGTGTCACGCTCTTCATCATCATCATGGTCTTCATGTGCCAATGAGTCTGCTCTACAAAGCAGTCAATATTTGCGGAACTTTTTTATTACGTCAATATTTGTCATTAATTGTATATATCCTAAGCTTGAGGCCTTTTGATTTCGTAGGTCATAGGTTAACATGAATATTTTTTTATGTTTTTTTGGGAAGGAAGTTAACATGAAGATTGTTAATTTTTTTTTTTTTACAAAAACAAAATGATATTCATTCATTCAAATCGAGAGATTACATCATTCAACACCACTAAAAACGTAAAGGATGAATCCGCGAACAAACTCACAACATCTAAGTTAATAGCATATAACGGCATAATGCCAACAAAAATATATGATAAAATTAAAGTGACCGGAATATCCATGGCCTCCGGATCTGCAACGTTGACGCCCAAATCTTTGATTGAATAATCGATCTTTCAATATGAATCAAATGAACACCGCACGAAGACGGAAAATCAAACAACGCTGCATAAGACGACGGACAACAAACCACCACACTTAGATGATAAAATCACAAAGAAAAAAACCTAGATCTATGTGAAAATCACTTATTTAGATTGAAATAGAGAGAAAAAGATGAAGAGGGGTGATTTCAGGTCAAAAATTGAACCAAAACCACGCCTCAATGAAGAAACTGTAAGAGAAAACCTAGAGAGAGAACTAGGGCCGACTTGTTGGAGAGGAAACTAAAAAAAAAAGTTAAAAAAATAAATGTTACTCCTTCCATCTTTCATTTATAAAAAGAAAAATATCTTTAAAAATAAGACCATCTAAAAATGTTATCCAATTTACAATTGTAATTGTTTTTAATAATAGTAATATCACATGTAATAAGCAAAAAAAAAACCATTAACGAATAAAAAAGATCAATTATATCATATATGAAACAACAAAAGGATTAAATTAAAGAATAGATATTATTAAAGAAAAATAAAAACCAACCTATAATATCCCACTAACATGTCCTCCTGAGCTTAACTCAATTGGTATGGACAATGTTTAAAATATGCAAGGTCCGGGGTTCAAACCCCGGCCACCACAGCAAAAAAAAAAAATCTCACTAACAAAATATATATTTTTTTAACAATAAATGTTAAAATTTATATATACACTTTAGTTTGATTTTCAAAATGAAATTCAAATTTTAATCGGTGCCTTTATACGAAAGGGGTTCGAAAGCATCCAACAATATTCATTTTTATGTTATTTTTAATTTATTTTTAGATCGATTTGAAAAGCATAGTATTTGTAGTACAGTGTAAAAGTATGTCAAAACTGATTCATTTCATTATAGATAATCATATGCGATGATGTCTACCGGATATAAACGTGAGTATTTCTTTTAGCTAGAATTTAAATCTTAGTGCACTACGTTTTAGGAGTATATCCTCAGGGCTCACTCAATAATTTTTAAAAGTAAGCTAGGCATAAAATTGATTTGAATATATGGTTTTTTTTTTGTTCAACTATTAGGGTTTTTTCTTGTAAAGTTTAATGAAAAATAATTTATTATTTGGGGACATAAAACGAGAATTTTAGTGGCCTTATCCTTAGACCGGTATTGTCTATCGTCTTCCTTATACTCAATTTTGTTGGAATAAAATTTAAAATCATTAAAAACAATTTTTTTTCAAAAGTTAAATTAACCCATTAAAATTGGTATAAACCAAAACAAAATATATTTTAAAAATAGTAAATTCAAACCGGCACTTAAGATTTTTTTCCCTAAAAACAAATACTCGCTCTGTCCGTATCCTTTTTATATGACTAGTTTATAATAATCACGTGCATTAAGAAAATTTATTGGAGTAATAAAGTTGTCTTAAATGTGTATGACTATAACTTAATTACTCTTAATTAAATATATATTTAATGTTAACTTTTTATATATCAAGATAAATTGATAATATTAATAAGGGTATGATCTTATATGTAGGGACAATTTTTTTTTAAACTACTTCTGTAAAAATAACGGAGCGAGTAATGTTGTTTGTGTAAAGAAAACTAGTTTATCAAACATAGTAAATCTAAAGAATGAATGAACGAACCATTAGTATTAAAGCAAATGATAGGATTTTTAAAAATTGTATTTGAATTAGGAAAACAAATGAGTGATGTAGGCAATAAGGGTGTTTGTTGGTGAGATCAGAGCCGTTGATTTGTTTGTTAGTGGGTCTAGTGCAAGGCATGATCATGTGGTAAGTGTTATGACTTATGATTAGGGTCCACAAGATATGAGTTTGTTATAAAAATAATGGAGATCAGAAGTGTTGAAGAATTACAGCAATTGCTGAATAAGGTTTGATCATTTGATGGCATTTGACTTTTCTATGATTTGTTTGGCATCGAATTAGATGACGTATCCCACGGTGCATGCTGACCAAAATCATATCCTACCTCTTCTGTAATAATGACATAAAATTCCAGATGTGCCATTAAAATAATAAAATACTTCCTTAAATAAAATAATAGTCCAGATGTGTTTTTGGACAAATTGCTTGTGCAAAAATTGGAGTTTAAATCCTAATCAATAGTTATATTTTATTTAACTTGATCGAGCTCCGAATTATTAAGACAATTTTTACAAAAAAAACCTTATTAAGTAAGGGTATTGGATGCTTTTATTTTTTTTGAAAAAAGGGTATTAGATTCTTGATTGATCCATTGTACGCTATCAGTATAAGAGGAATGCTAGCAACACACTTTCTAACACACTTTTTGATTGGTTAAAATTCACATGGGTCCCACCAAATCATGTGGGTCCCATATAAAATTTGTGGGTCCCATGTGAATTTTAACCAATTAAAGAGAGTGTGTTGAAAAGTATGTGTTAGAATGTGTGTTGCTAGCATTTCTCATTAGTATAAATGTTGGACTTGGTCTCTACTATAACAATAAAAACATTTAAACATATATCCATAAAATAAAATTCTACACATATTTAAATAGGTTATTGGTTACTTAGATTTGCCAGAACTAATAAGGTGACATTTGTGATGTTAGAATTGAGCTTGTGAAGGTTTTGTTACACAATATTTATGGGTTTAAAACACGCAAAACATATTTTTGTTTGATCATGAAGGGATTTAAGGAATTATCACATTAGGCGTTGATGTTTGTGGTGTTAGAATTGAGCTCATGAAGGTTTTGTTACACAATATTTATGGTGTATAACCCATGAAACATATTTGTGTTAGGTCATGAAGGGGTCTGGAAAATCATCACATTGAACGTTGTCGTCGAACCAGTAAAGTGACGTTTGTGGTGTTAAAATTGAGTTCGCGAAAGTTGTTACACAATATTTATAAACTCAAAATCATAAATCATTTTTTGTTGGGTCATTTAGAAATTCGGATAATCGTCACATTGTATGTTGACGTTGAACAATTATAGTTAAACACCACACTTTGATCCAAAACCCCAAGACATTGAATTTATGAGTCCTACCACTTATAAAGTGTTTAACATCTACTTTCTATCCAATATAAGATATTTTAGTCACACATGATATACCAAACAATCTTTAATGATGTAATTAATAATTTTAGGAGTTAAGATCCTCTCAGTTTTCCCTATATACTCTAGATATGACTAGAACATTATGCTAATTAAAAGTGGTAAAAGCAACCAATTGTCTAAAGAGTGTAAAAGGTATCTTGTCAAAATCTACCATTTGGTACGATTTTGACCCAGTTTGGGTGTTTCCCAAAATGGTTTGTTTGTCTATGAATTGATTTGTTCTCTTTGCTCCAACGTTAATTTTGGATGTCCTCTAGTGTAGTCCTCTTGATAAATTAAACATTGAAATATGTGATTACATTCAATTATATAATTTTCTTAAATTATTACAGATATTGACGTATCATTGTCGTAACCGATGTCTATATCTATTTCAATGCTCAATAGTGTATTGTATAGTGACAATGGATCATTAAATTTTAGACAGAATTTTTTTTATTTTCCATCTAATTACTGGGAAGTCACTGCACCTTGTGCCTCGCTGCTCAGATCCAAATTTTGAGCACATGCATAAGTTTATTCTAAAATGCAAGGACAAAGTCGATGCCTTATTATATGGATGGTCAAAATAATGAAATATGAACATATGAAACTTTATATCTACCATGATTTGGGAGCATGGTCTCCAAAATTGGTCCAACACCAATCATGTTACCCAGTTAAATCTCTCTGAACTCTCCTAATAACATGGTTATACTCATTTGTTTTACATTAATATTAATATATGAACCTAAAATATGTACTTTAACCTAGGTATAATACTATAATATATAATGAGCCTATGCTTTTTTTATATTTTATAATTTAAAAATGTCCAAGAGAAACATCTGGACCTGGTCACATCTTCCAAGTGTTCTACAAGTAAAATAAAATGATAGTCCTTTTTCCTTTCCCTTAGATAATCAGAAACCGACCATGAGGACATTATTATTTGGATTATTATTATGGTGTTGTTTTTGCTTCATGATTCCTAAGAAGAGTGGCTAGGGAAAAAGGTCACAAGCCATATGTACAAAGATGAAAATTGGCGTTTGCTTCACGGATTCAATGTCTTCACCAATTATGTTCAAACATCAAAGACATTTTGTTGCTTCCTTACAAAGGTTATGATCAAATTGCAATTACTTGTCTCTTGTATGTTCAAACATCAAAGACATTTTGTTGCTTCCTTACAAAGGTTATGATCAAATTGCAATTACTTGTCTCTTGTATGTCTTCTTTTATTTGTCCAAAATTGAAATATAACATTCCTAACTTTTTTATTGATATTTATTTTAAGAGATAAAAACGAGATATATTACTACCAGCGGACTATCCTCCCAACATAAGATGTATCACAGAAGAAAGCCAAAATATACAGCAAGCGTTCAACAAAACCAAACAAACATTAGCCAATACCCAAACATAAAAAAGGGTTTTGATACCAATTATGAAACTTATAAGAAAAAACAACAAATTTAGCTTTAAACCACAAAAAAGAAAAAAGCTTAATATTCTCCAAAAGCTTAAGAGGGGAATTTTCTTTACCACAAAAAAGCCTATCATTTATTTCCTTCTAAATCACCCAAAAACTAGCAAACCAGATAAAAAAAACATGACGCTGGTGAAATTAAGATATCATAACGCTAGAGCGTGAATCTCTTCCTTGTCTTGGACTAAGGCAGTGGTTGAGCTTTTTTGCAATATAGGTTGGCCACAACCCAAAAAAAAAAAAAAAAGGTGTTATGTACGGCAAGTAGGGATGAGAATAGGTTAGGCTGAGTTAGACTTTACAAGGCCTAAGTCTGGTCTGTCATATTTTTTAAAGCCTAAGTCTGGCCTGCAGTCTGTCATAGGCCTACTTTTTAGGCATGAGTCTAACCTTCTGAAAGCCTGATACAGCTTACTAGCCTGTTTAAAAGCCTATATCTTATAAACATCTTTCAATAAGCAATTTGATCTAAGTTTAAATGGACCAACGAACTAATAGTTCAATTAAATTAAATTCTCTTTTGATAATCAACACGAGGTTTTAGCGAATTCAACTATATATTGTATCATATTTCTATTCTAGTTTATAATAACACATTTATATGTGCAAAAAATTAATGTATACTAATAAAGCTTAAATTATTGAAAAAGTTTACAACTTTATATTTTAATTCAAAGTACAAAATATAATATAATAATAAATAATATTATTCATATTATTTAAATAGGCCGGCCTAATAGGCTTAAGTGACTTTTTGAGAGGTCTGTGGCCTGACCTTTTAAGTTAAATTGGTTTAAAAAAAAGCCTAGGCCTTCTCTATTTAAAAAAAAGCCTGGCCGGTCGTAGGCTAGGCTGTAGGCCCCTGTAGGCCGGCCTAGCTTATTTCCATCCCTGACGGCAAGCCCTAAAAAAACCGTTGCCTAAAGTACAATAAAAGTTGCCTATTTTATCTACACATATTTTCTTCCATCTTGTGTAAAAAAAATACCTCTAGCTAACCAAGTTGCTTGGGCTCCAGATACAAGGAGCTCCTTCCAAGGACGTACTCGGGGAATACCGTATTCAATTTTCAAAGGAAACAACGCTTGGCCAGTGCATATGCCTCTACGCACGAGCCGAATTAGTCGCCCACCTTTGGTGGGTCGGAAACTGGTGTGAAAGCCAAAAAAAACCTCCTAGCTTGAATATCGGGTTCGATTCACAGGGGGAACAATAATTGGTCAGTGCGCATACCTCTACGTACGAGTCAGATTAGTCGTCCACCTTTGATGAGTCGGAAACCGGTACGAAAGCCAAAAAAAAAAAAAAAACTCCTAGCTTATGGCGTAGTGTTTTATTTCATCTTGAATAAATTACCAAAGACTTTGGTGACATAATGAATTGGATGAACCCCTAAATAATTGATATCACTAATTCAACGATAAGGACAGAGTTCTAGTGGGGACTTTGTAGTCCTTCAAACAAAGTGTGGTCCAAAACAATATATCCATTTCTCTTTCCCTATATGCTCTTGCCGGCTAACTTGATTTATTCTATGATTTTGGTCAATTTTAGGCTAATGTTTTAAAGTGTGGACATGGGCCATGACGCTTTATTTTGGATTTCATATAACAAGAAATTCAAAAAGATTAACTGTAAAGTGCATCAGAGATCTTCACAAGCATGATGGTTGAATGCTGACTAGTGTTCACCTTTGAAATTAAAATTTCATATATAATGAAAGTTTTTGTGTTGGATTCCAAACAAGGCGAAAAAAAAAGTCAATACGGACCGATGCCATCCTATTTGGTATAAGATGGTTTCTCTCCTCTCAATCGGATTATTTGTACATGTATGTCATAAATCAAACATCTGACGTCTTGTTTAAAGTGTCGAGCTCTTCCCACATGGATCGACCACATTTTGGTATTAAAGACAACGGATGTTTAGATCATTGATTTGAAGTTTAGACAGAAAGATTGAGTAGGACTAATATTAGTCACTTATCATCAATATTAATTTGTCCTACATTGTCAATCTTCTGGATTTTGTTGAACACACGAGAGATTAACATGAATGCAATGCAATATTTGTGATATAAAACAAGAGTCTCTTATGCTTTTATCAATAAATTTTATTTGTCTTCATTCCTTCCAAAGTTTCCAAGCCTGAAATAAAGAAAAAAAAATAGTGGTTTGTCCGAATTCTGCTATGCTATAGCGCCGATGTAGCTATTATTAAAAAAACTTTGAACAAAGTTGCGTATTGTAGAACAAATTAACAACAGCGATTGGTTTAAACTCCGCTACACTATAGCACCGCAATCTATCAACACTGACAAATACCACAAACAAAATTATCACACCATTCAATATCCTAACACGAAACAAAATGATACAAAATTAAAAGCTAAAAATCAAATCATATGGTGTTGATGTCGGATTTTGTGTTCAAGAAACATTTCCTATATCAAAAATACTAGTTCCAGATTCTTTTACAATACAAATCTTCTCCTCCTTTTTCTACTAAAATACTATGAATATACATTTAGCTATCAACAACCTAATATGTTAGATTGATCAAAATCAATTGAACTTTAATGTTAATAGACTAACGTTATATCAAAAAGGAAGTATGTTTCTACTTTCTAGCAACAAGAAAATGAACATAACCTGAGTGATTGATGCAGGGTTGCCTCATCAGAAGCTCAGTGTTCCTTTGGTACATTCTGATCTCTCTCAGCACCACCATCAGCCTCGAGAGCGAAAGCTTTCCCAGCCAGAACTTAAGGAGGCCACATGAAGCTGAAGCCTGAAGTCACGAGGGAGATGGAGATGGTAAGGCACAAGGGTTGTCTCCAATGTATTTATCAATCAATTTTATTGGTCTTCCTTCTTTCCATAATTTCCAAGCCTGAAAATAAAAATTGAATTGCTTGTAATGAAAGAAACAGATTTTATGTTACATGTGAATTAGCACAAAAAAAAAAGTAATCATATACTTACATAGCCTATGAGATTATGGGTTTGGTTTTGACTATAGTATCCTCTAATTCTCTTCCCTGATATAATCTCCATCTACAAAACACCGAAGCTGAAGACATCGGATTTTACTGAAAATAAACCATTGGTAGCATATTCCGGTGCCATGTAACCACTGCACACACATCACATTTTAAAATGAAACCCTATTGACCTTTATAAGGAGAACATGTGTACTATGAATTCAACTAGATTGTGTAAAAGAAACTTGTTTCCTTACTAATGTCCCAACTATTCTCCTTGTGTTTCCTTCGTTTTGATCTCCTCCGAAAATTCTAGCCATGCCGAAATCCGAAATTTTAGGATTTAATTCCTTATCTAGTAAAACATTACTGGCTTTTAAATCTCGGTGAATAATCCTTAGTCTGGAATCCTGATGAAGATAGACAAGTCCCCTAGCAATTTCACATATAATGTCGAAACGCTTTGACCAATCTACTAATTCACTTTTCTGCTTATCTGTCATATCTCCACCACAAAAGGAAAAAACATCTTTGATTATATATGCTGTAAAAAGAGTTAGTATGAAAAACTGTTAAGAGATGCTTAAATAATTTTTAACTACACTTAACAATCTAATTAGACTTATTGGATACATACCAAAAATAAAGGAGTCCAAGCTACTATTAGGCATGTATTCATAAACCAACATTTTTTCCTCTCCTTCAAGGCAACAACCAAGAAGCTTTACAAGATTTTGGTGTTGAAGTTTCGCAATCAATTTTACTTCGTTTTTAAATTCATTAAATCCTTGGCCTGAGCTTGTTGAAAGCCTTTTAACAGCAATTTCCACTCCATCTTCTAGAATTCCCTGAAATTCAAAATTTTCAATTGATAGGAATGTTCATATATACTATTTATTATCCTCACTTCTTAATGTCATAATAATCTATATGCAATTTACCTTGTATATATGTCCAAAACCACCTTCTCCAATTTTGTTAATGATAGTAAAGTTGTTTTCACTATTGTTGACAAGTTAAAATATTTTCAATCTTGTGTCCGATGTCGGTGCGTCATAGTATATATCGTTCTGCAACAATTTCTTTTGAATTTGAAAGGACTTAAACATCATATTTTCATTAAGTGAAAAACTCCCCCATCAAAGAAGCTGAACCACACTAATGTGATTAATTCTATGAACATTAACACAAATATTTAGACTTTCTATTTTACTTTTGAGAAGGTAAACTACACTTTTTACATTGGTTTGTGATTTCTGTCTATAACACCAAGCAAGTATGAGTATACCGGAAACCGCTGCTGTGGCAAGAGAAACTGTTACTCCCACCAAAACTCCTTTCTTCTTGCGCCCTTATTTGCATTTTCTAAGTTAATTTCACCAATCAGAAAACCATAGTTAGATAAAAATCTCATATAGGGGACACATATATTCAATGATTAATATAACATATCATAAGCTAAGCTCATACCTAAATCTGAAGCATCCATTCTAAAATACCACTCAATTTCACAAATCCAGCATTGTTTTTTTCCTCACAACTTAACACCTTATTTCGATCGCATCGATTAGACCAATCTGTTGAATACCACGCTTGAGGCGACTTAGGTTTAAAACCTTCAATTTTCAGTTGTTTTACGAGCAATGTTTGTGTCCTTGTTGTGCATTTCAGTCTGAAGTGCATTTTTTCTCTGTAACTAATAGTTAACTACCGTTTTTCTCTGGAGCAGAAGTTAACTACTGTAAATCAGCAAACGGTAGTTAACTACCATTGAACGTAATTTTGTTAGTTCAGTTGCCTAAGAGCAAACCAAGCAATTTCATATACTTATGGGTTCATGTGTGGTTTTGTTAGAAACATGGAATGAAAAAAGTTTCAATTCCAACAAAAGAACATTAGCAGAGTCCAATTGGCATAATAGTCTGACCAATCCAACTTTAAAAAAGTAATAAATAAATTGGGGTTTTAAATTAAAATTTAAAAAAGTAGTATAAAAGAAGAAGTGTAACAACTTGTCTCTTTTAAAAGAAGTATCCGAAGTACAAGTTGTGTCAACCAAGCTAATGATTGCTAAATTTACTAGTTTAAGGAATATAGTTAAGAAAAATTGTATACATACAGCAAAGATAATTATCATTGTTAAGGAAAACAAAAGTAGTAGTTTTTATCATTTTTCAGTATAATATTTCTATTTTTATTATCTTAACAAATTAAGTGCACTTTCTAATATTTTCCTTTTAATAAGGAAATATTTCATAATGATTATATTAGACGGTGTTCAATGAAGAGGTTTTAGAAAGGACAAAAATATGTGACATTTGCTACTTAAGAAATCAAAACAGAATGAAAAACACAAATGATTATGGTGAAACCTAAAGATAAATTAAGAGACTAAAAATATGTGCATTGCTATTTATCTAGAGAGATTTTATCAAGAATTGATCAAGAAAAGGTCTCAGTTAGTTAAATTTGTTATTTATCGGAAATCAAGGGAGGTAATAGTGAGTAATTAAGGAAAGGTGTTAGCAAATACACTGTTTTGAAATTTTCTTATACAGTTTGTCACTGTATCTATCATTTCCCAAAATATAATTTAACAAATATTATATCATAAAAAGCACACTGCATGTTTCATTCATTATATTTTAATACATCATCATAGCACAATTATTTTCAATTCCAGCACACCGTCTTGGAGGGACAAGATGATTTGGTACAAGACTTGGGACTCATAAAGAAGTCACAAGTTCAACTCCTCAGAATTAAAAAAACACACAACACACAATAATAATTTATTTGAATACAGCCTTAGGAATTGCATAAAGGGCCAACTAAACATCAACGTTGCCAAGGAAATTAGGCACCCACAGAATGGCCTTATTGCCAAGGAAATGGCAAACTGGGTATTTGTTATCAGCAGAATCCATTTTAAGAGCATCATGAAGCATATGTTGATTCATACCAGAAGTATCAGCATGGCAAACAGCTATTGCTTGAGTTTTGGTTCCATCACCGGCCACCAATGGAACCATGAAAGCTGTGGTTGCACGAATTCTATGACAATAATATACAACCTTTTGGAAATTCAACCTATGACACATCACCCCTTTATCTCCAAGATTTTGTACAGACTCTACAGTGTATTGTTCTTGATTATCTATGAAGGAACTTGAAAGTGCTTGAATGTTGTTTCCAAGCTTTGAAATAGCAAACTCAATTAATGATCCCAAAGATTTAGCACAATGCTTTAGTTCTCCTCTTGTGGCTTTCATCTTTACACATACCTCATCAACATTATATCCTTCTTTATCAGTGTTTTTATTAACATCATTGCCATTATAATACATGATAACACCAACAGGTTGTGCAAAGAGACTTTTGTCGAACTGCAAGTTCATTGTTTTTCCTGGGTAAAGCTCATTTTGAAAGAATAAATCTTTCGGGTATTGTTTTTTGTCTAACTCCATGGGGAGATCCTCAATTTCATCGCCTATATAACATGATAAATGAGAAAAATAATTAGTACTTATTAGTTTTTTTAACAACTTCGTAAGAATTCAAGCCCTAGTTCATAGTTCGTGTATATATTGTTGAGAATTGACTCAAAATTAAGGATTTAGAATCTGCCAAAACCGTGGCTCGATTTGGAAAAACCGTGGCATGATTTTGGACCAGTTTTTTGGACTTGCGATTTTGGAAAAATCGTGGCTCGGTTTTACGCTGAAGGATAAAAATAAAACGTATTTTTCAGTGTGAGATTTGTTCCAAATTTTGAGGGTTTTATTTCTCTATAAATATAAACTTTGTATCAGATGTAAACCTTGAGAGAGATGGGGGGATGAAACAAGGGTTTAGAAACAAACAACAAACTAGGGTTTAGAGAGAGATTTCTCTAAGCAGGACACACTAGGGTTGAAATTGATTCACCTTGGGAAACACTGTTAGTATTGAGTCTCTTGGTCACGGGAAGAGATTGTGACTTTGTGTATAATTATGTTTGACGGCTAATTCTCGTAACCCTTTGATATCTCTTTTGTAAAGTTACTCATCATTATAGTGAAACAGAGAGCTGCTCTCTCCCCCATACTAGGTCAATATTTGACCGAACTGGGTAAACAAATTTCGTGTGTTCTTTTTTTTTTTTTCTCTCGCTCTTTTTTTACTCTTGCTTGTGTTTATTATTGTTACCCACGTTGACATTGGTTGCTTGATTACTTTGCTCTGCACATCAAGTATTTTATTGGTGTGATTTTTTAACGAATTCACAACATATATAATATCCTTTTCATCTCTAAATTTAATCCTTTTGTCATTTTTTTTCCTAATTGAATATCTTCTTTGCGCAACTACAGAGACTAGTCTCTTGATCCGGGTAAGAGCGGAATGGATGACAAAACTCTACTTCAAAATATTGAGCATTGTTGAATTATGAGGATCGTATTTGAAGCCAATACCTCTGATTAAGTTGTAAGAGATCTACTATCATATCATCCACGTGGTTTGGGTAATTCTTTTGGCGTCTTTATATATATTAAGAAAATTAGATATTACTGTACGCAAATTTCAATGAAATATTACATTTGTTCTATTTTTATTAATATAAAATTCAATTTTTACTAAAAAATACTAAAGGTTCACATTTGAACCATTATTTAGAGATCCATGGAGAGTTTGTAGGAGTGTCAAGAGCATCAACGGGTCAATGTTTCAGGACCAGAGGGAGATGTCATATCTTCACCCAAAATCTTAAGGTATTAGGTGTATGAATCAATTTTTTTATATATTCAACATTTTACCAATTTATAGGTGTTGTAAGACTTAACCACTCATATTTAAAACCTAAAAATCTCTCCCTCATGTGCTAGTTTCCACCTCTTATAACTGGTTCAATTTGTAGCTAGGATATGCACGTGTGTTTTTAAGTTGTCTATTTAATGTATCAAGTTTTTAAAATATATATCATTTTATGTGTGTACATGGGTCTAACTCTAATTTTTTTTTTTTTTAAGGAACTAACTCTAACTTTTAACCTTCAACTATTTTATTATCACATAGGTAAACGGGCAAAATTACACTCATCATCGGTTAATTTAATCTTAGATAACAATTTTGTTCTTTATTTTTTTTTCACGTCATTTTTGTCCTTTTGGTCCGTTTGTATATAGATTTTCAAGCACCAAATCTAATATTTATATAAAATCAAGGACCATGTATTTGAATTTTGAAAATCCATATCAAATGGATTCAAACGATGTGAAAATGAATAATAGAGGAAATTGTTACCTAAAATTAAGTAAATGGACCGTTAGAGTAATTTTGCCTCGGTATGTTAGTAAAATTAGTTGTTATGTTAGTTTGCATAATCGAACACGAGACCTCTTAAAATGTATTCATATACAATCAAATTATGTTGGCTTAATAGCAGTTTTGGCCATCTATGTTTCAAGAAGTTGCGATTTTAGCCCCCTAACAAAATAAAATACAAAATCGCCCCCTAAGTATTGTCTCTTTTGCAGTTTTGGCCCCCCAGACCAATTTTGACCAAGTCAAAGCTGACGTGGATGCTACGTGTGTAATTTTTTTTATTATTAAAAAAATAATTTTATTTTTATTTTTTTAATTAAAAAATAAATTTAAAAAAATTACACACGTGACGTCCACGTGTGCAGTGACTTAATTAAAATTGGCCTAGGACCCAAAACTACAAAAGGGCAATACTTAGGGGACGGTTTTGTATTTTATTTTGTTAGGGGGCCAAAATCGCAACTTCTTAAAACATAGGGGTCAAAATTGCTATTAAGCCAATTATTTTTTCCAAAGATAGAGAGCTCATATTTAGGAAAGAAAAATGGTTCATTAACAACAACTTTTTCATGCACTAACCACAACTGGTACGCAAAAATATGGTTAATTTAGTTGAGTAAATAGTTAAATCAATTCAGTTTGAAAATTAGGGTTAATTCATCATGTATAGCTGAACTAAAGGATATTGATTAACAAACTAAATTTAAAATTAGTTCATGTTTTTATCTTTAAATTTTGTCTGTAATTCAACTTGTGTAATAATATAGTTATAACACTACCAACCTTCATGTCGAGGTTTTAAAAGATCTTGCACAGCAATGGGAATGGGAGTGTTTGGCCAAACAGCTTCCCAATATTCTTGCGGCAGCGATCCATGGCCATGGACTTCGCCTGCAAACGCTAGCTGAGTACCTCAACATATAAAAAATAAAACTTAACAAATTAGTAGAAAGTTCACTATAACTATCATATATATAAACAATGGTGTTTCTTTGGTTACTATTTTTTACGGAGTTTCTTTAGTTAACTATAATTGATTAAGATTTTTAGCACACTGGGAGGTAAAATTATATGAGCCACTAATTCGAATGCTTACACATAAGAGAGCACAAATGGAAATGACTATGTGATGAAGCTTCATTGTGGTAGTCATGAAGAAAAGGGAAAATAGAGGGTTGAATGATTGTAAAAGGGGTGGGAGTGACTTATTTATAGTATATTGGCGTGGTTTAGAAATTGAGTACATTACTCTCTTATCCTTTCAAATTAAGTATATTACAACCCCTCCTCATGTTTTAAAACATGCGCTACCCTCCTTTTTGATCTTGAAGAGAAGCACATTGGTCTCAAGTCAATACCATCAGACCAAATCAAGTCGGTCTAAACTTATATTTTTTCGTTTTTTTTTACTTTGTTAAATAATTTTTTATTTTACCAAAATAACTTTTTTTTTTCCAATTTATCTATCTATTTTCTTACCCATCAAAGAAGTAATAATCCTTGCCCTTGTTTTCCAAACTTCGAAGTAGTTCACCATATAATCCACGCAGCATTTCAAAGCTCCACACAAACACAATAACAATAGCAAAGTGCACTATCTTTTCAACATAACTTGTTAAAAAATAAGATAATATATTAATCAAAAGTGACGATGGTTGCTAGATATAATGGAATGAGGAAGATGAAAGAAATGATCGTGAAAAAAGATGGGATAAAGGTCATTTTGGTAAAATAAAAAATTGTTTGACCGGATTAAATGAAAGTTAAGTAAAAATATAAATTCGGATCAAAACATTGTAGGTTTGATTTATGCCCATACCACCCTCTTAATTGGTCACTCTACCAATGACCACTCTCATTTTCCAACACCCCTTATACCCATAACATGACTGGTCCAAGAGTAAAGCCAACAATAAAAATGTTTTTAGGGGCATGTAATTTTTTATTTTTTTTTGAAAGAATGTTAGTAACTTCTAATCTAAAAGCACATGTTAAGAATTCCACAGATAGCAAATATTTATCGAGAAAAGTTAATTGTTAATTTTTTGAATAATAAATTGACACAATTTTCAATAATAGTTTACAAGGTATACTAACATGTTTCATGGACATATGTTAACATTTCCAATTTTTAATTATATCGCATCCCTCTCTTAATTGGTCACTCTGTCAACTACCCCTCATTTTTAAACACAAATAGCTTTATTGTTAAAAGATAGATTTATTGTTTTTAAAATTAGGATTCTTCAACGCGCAACAATAGAGGTTAATCTCTCAAGTTTTGGGGAACCTCAATGGCCGATAATCTCTCCTTAAAATTTTTAAAGATGTTGCATGTCCATTTCTAAATTCAAACTTTAAATCTTTGTTGAAAAAGACTACTTCATCTCATCTAAACGTTTGTACGTGCATGTAAGTTAGTTTGAATTTACTAACTAAAGAAAGAAGATTTGTTTGGATAGAAAATATTTAATCAATCGTCGCATACACCAAAAAGAAATTAAAATCATCATCAATAATTAGCAATTTTTTAATTATGCCATCACCCTCTTAATTGGTCCTTTGCCAACCACCCCTCTCATTTTCCAACATCCTTATACCCAATACAATGTTTTTAAGGTCATGTTAAACATGTGCCTTATAAGAACATGTTAAAATTTTTAAAGCTTAATTACATAAATGATCCCTTAAATAATTATGAGATTTTAATATGGTCCCTTTATTAATTTTCGCCCCATTTTGGTCCTATAAGTTACCTCCGTCCGCCACTTAAATTCATTCCGTCAATATTTAATCAAAAAACGATAACATCATCCTCCTTCATTATCAAATTCAGAAAATTCATCACATTCATCCTCAAACCCAGAAAAATTTCATCACATTCAACACAAAACCCAAAAAAAACCCAGATTAAAGAAAAACACAAAATCATCACCTTCACAAAACAAAAATCAGCTACAACAATCCTAGAAAAAAACTAAAAAAAAAATCAGTTACCACAACATAAACACAACCCACAACATCTAGGATCAGATCTGCACTTGCTCAAAACTAATCTTTCAACCTGAATCAAATAAACACCGCACTAAGACGGGAAATCAAAAGCACACCGCACAAAGACGGGAATCAAAACAAAGAGAGTCGTTCAGAGATGACGAAATCACAAAAACAAAGGAAAGAAAACAAAAAATATGTGAAAGCACTTATTCAATTAGGATAGAAGGAAAAACAACTCAGATGAGTGATTTTTAGGTTAAAATTGACCCTAAATCACCTCTCTAACAAGAAGAAGAAGAAAGGGGTGACGAGTAGGGTTTGAGAATGAGAGAAGAGAGAGGGAAAAAAATTGTTGTTTTAGAAAGGTTAAAATTTGAATAAATACGTTATTAAACATCCAACTCTTCCCAAAAAACAATAATAATTAAACATCCAACCCTACGCCCTCAACTTGTGTGAGTAATAATTATATTTTTCAAAAATTTAATTAAACATCCAACCCCTTACCTCAAAAAAAAAATCCAACCCCTAAAAAAATATTAAATAAATAATGATTAAACATCCAACCCCACACCCTCAACTTGTGTAAGTAATAATTCTATTAACATAATAATACTTTAATTGCCATATTTTAGGTGTTGTTTAAGTCTATAGTACATTAGTTGGTGACTGAGTCCAATAATTCTTAAGTGTTAAGAGCAGTAAAGACAGAGAGAACTGAAATGAAAATGAGTAGGTGATGAAATCTGATGAGCAAGACGTGAGATTTGAACTATAGGTTGAATGACTTGTACCGGCCACTGAGGACCGAGTAACCACTATTTTGGTTTATTAGATTAGATTAGAATAGATATTAGGCTTAATTATGTATCATCTTTTGCAATGATAAAGTTTATAGTTTATATAATAGTACGTTGGTAAACCATTTTGTTCATCAATCATCATAACTAATTGGCTTAAATACACAAATGATTTTCGCAAATATTAACTGACTTGATTTTATTTTTTGTGTAAATCGGGTGTTCTCTACACGCAATTGGAGACTAATCGCTCGAGGTTTCTGGGAATCAAATGGACGATAAACTCTTTCTAAGAGTTTTAACGTTGTTGTATGTCTAAGGCTGGGTTCAAACTCTGAACTTTGGTTTAACTAAAAGAGACATGTGACATCTCATCTAAGCGCTTTTAGATAGGGGGGTGGCAAAAAAATCCGTGCCTGCGGGTATCCGTGGATAAAATCCGTCATGGGCACGGGGCGGGTAGCTAAACGGGTACCCGCGGATATAATAAATGGGTACTTAACTACCCGTTACTTTATGGACACGGTCATGGATATGATGATACCCGTACCCGCGGGTATCCGTACCCGTTAATAAATTATGTAAATTACTAAAATATCCATGTGTATATATATATATAAGAGTTTGGATGTGGATTTTGAATGGTTTTATCTTTTATTTCACTTTAAGAATTTACATGGATTATGTAAGAATCATATCTACTATGGTATGATGAATTTGCTTGGGATTATGTAAGAATCACGATTTTTGTTGGATTATGGTTATGGTATGGATTATGAAATTTGAATGGAATATGTTATGTATGGATCTTTAAAAGTTGAATTTTG
>Ga0315914_1004350_pt1 | contig 21208 bp, 18 predicted proteins | sample MpolenodulesMG_FD_203920 | JGI IMG/M metagenome (GOLD analysis project Ga0315914, IMG submission 203920) | Medicago polymorpha root nodule microbial communities from Los Angeles, California, United States - elongated nodules | ecosystem: Host-associated > Plants > Roots > Nodule | place: USA...
ATCTTATCTCCATGGACATTATATAGTAACTCCTTGAAATATCAATCATCTTGGTCTTCTATGATTGTGTTAGGTTTGCCAACCTCAACGTCTCACCCTTCAAAGCTTCTACACATTTTTTGTTGATTCAAAATTACACGCATCATTGATTTCCACAACACAAAATTTTTGTCTTTAGAAAATTTCTCAACACCCCATTATTACCCATTGTAACATCTTATATGACTTTAAGTATTGCCGACTGACTCCAGAAACCAACACGAGTCTTTTCAAGGTGTTTTATCCTCACTTGCACACTTTTTGAAAAATTTCCAGAAGGTCACCCATCCCAAAATTGCATTAAGTCAAACAAAATTAATTGTGAAGTTCTTATGGAATGAGCTACCGAAAAGAAGATGCATCTTCTTGATATAGGTTTAACCAAACAATTCTTATAATTCTTCCTTCAACCATGCAGTCCCAAACCTACACAACTTCAAGATCTCTCTCATTTCGTTGTGAATTTTGTTTGCCTTAAAGCTGCTAGAAAATGCTCATTGTCATGCCTTATGCACCGACGACCAATCTCCGCCCTCGTCACCCTCACACGTTACACCTATGGTGCTCACTTGAAGAAAACTTACCTTGTGAGCAAGGCTTCAATTTTTGTGAATTGATGGAAAATTTCGACAAATGTACCAAATCGTTCACAAGTAATAAAGTAGTAAGTAAGACCGTCTCTACATGGATTGTCATTTCAACTCGACAACTAGCATTACTTATTAAAACATAAAATAAAAACAAAATAAAATAAATAAATGCAGTAAATGAGTTGTCAAGTTTGATTTGATTGCGCTGAGTAGTAGTGAGTTAGTTACCTGGTTTGATTGTAGAACTTTAGCGGAGTCTAGAATCCCCTATATTTCCTTGTTGGATTAAAGACAAGTTAATATTCAGTTATAATACAATGATTCTATTTCAATGATGAGTTCCTAGAACATTATGTCCCACCAGTTATTGAATTTCACATGTTGATCACTCTAAGGTTATTCATAACTCTAAAGGTTTCATTGTCGTCAATACTACAGGGTCCAATAGGCCAACATACGAGTATTAGAGTGGGGCCTTACTCTCTTAGAGGTAATTGAAACATAAAAGAATTGAAATTTCTAAATTTTCATCTAAAGGCTCTAACTTCGTCTATGAATCTTAGAAGTTCATCACATACTCCCTCTTACCCTAGTAATTCTACATTCGTGCAGAATTCAATATGCAACGTTTGAAAAAATATGACCAGCAGTATCTTCTGAAGCCTCCTGTTCCTAAGTTCAGGTGTATTTCCTAGCTATGTAACATTCCCTAAGGACTGCACAAGCATAAAGCGATTTGCATATGAAAATTAAATAGATCTCATAAAATAACCAAATAAAAGACTTAAATTTAAAATATTTAACAAACAAATAAAGGTTCATCTTAGAATCATATCCAATAAGGGTTTAGTTACCCATGGTAACTAAAGACAAAACTACAAAAGAATAATAACATAGTAGTGGGAAAATTTATGTAAGGCTAATTATGATGGAAGCCTGGGGGTGCGGGATCGTCGATTGGTGAACCTTGATCTCATTGGAAAATGAAGGTGGAGGTTGTTGATTGACGAGCCCGCTATTTGGAGAGATATCCTCACAGTGAGATATAGATCTTTATCCTCATGTTCTCATTATGGGGGTCGTCCTGGGGGCCTCCGGGGGGTTTCACATTAGTGGAAAGAGGTGTTTGTGTTGGGTGATTTAAGAGGTGCAACAATATAGTGGTTCCCAACAAAGGGAAGGAAAAAAGTGGTTGTAATGTTTTGTTCACATTATTCTGGCATGATCTCTGGGTGGGTGGTACAATATTAAAGACTAGGTTTTGGGGGTTGTTTTAGGAGTCTAAGCAACAACTAGGGGTGGTTAGGGAGATGGTTCACTGGGAGGGTAATTTATGGAGGTGGGATTTTTCCTTGAGGAGATTCATGAATAGTTCCTTTATGCATTGACCCAAATCGGGCCTCCGGATAGAGCGAATGCTTGGTGGTTGAAGTTTGATAAAAAAAGAAAGTTCTCAGTTAAGTATTCTTATGGGGTTTTGCTAAGCGTGTGGAAGTGGTAAGGGTGTTGGTGAAGGTTTGAAAGCCTTGGTCTCTGTCGATGGTAGTTGTTTTCTCTTGGAAACTTCTTAAGAACTGGGTTCCTAATATGGATAATCTTATTAGGTGTAAGGTGGTAACGTATGTGGGTAGTTGGCGTTGTTTTTGTGATGATCCTATGGAATCAGTGTCCGACTTGTTCCTATTGTGTGAGATCTCCGAATATGTGAGTTGTAATATTTGTCGGTTGTTAGGTTGGTTGTGTGTTCCCCATCAGAAGGTTTATCGTTTTTCTTGTATTTCTCGGGGCTAGGTGTTAGTAAGAGGGTCATGATAGGTTTGACCCATGTTTGATGTGTTTTTTTGTGTACTATCTGGAGTTCCCACAATGATCTTATGTTTGTTGGGGGTCTATTTCTGCCGAGATTTTAGTGATTATGATATACTTTCATCTTGGGAAGTGGTTCCTTGGTAAAAACCCTGGTAGCTCCTGCTCCTTCTAACTGTGGGAGGCTCTTACCGTCATGTGCTGGAATCATTAGAGTCTTACGGTGTCGATGTGCAGTTTGTCTTCTGGTATTCAACCACCTTTCTGGTGTTATTCCTCGCTCTGGTCATCCAAGGTAGGGTTGTCTCTCATCGGGGAGGTGGTTTGAGGGTTTAATGAGTGTTTGTGGTTTGTTTTGTGTTGTAGTGTTGTTCTTGTTGTGTTTTTCGTGGATGTGGTGTGTTTGCTTTTTGTGTTTGTTCTGGTGTTTTTATTCAATTCTTTGTTTTGGTTTTCACGGTTTTAGGTATGTTTTTGGTACCTCCAGTAAAAATCCTTCTGCTCTATATTTTGCAGGGTATTCAACTTTCTTAATTCACGTGTTTTTCTTCAAAAGGATCTTATATTTAGAGATGGAGGTAGTATTATTTAACATTCTACTAATTTTTGAACTTGGTTTCCATGTTGATGAAGGTGGTGCTTCTTCTGTCAGAGATAAGCCTAAAAGATGCAAACATGTATGTGCTATGCTCTCATTTATATCAACTAAATGCTATGATCTCAATAACTGCATGTTATATATTTTCATTTTAGCGTTCGTTTAATGTATTCAAATTGCATAAAACATCTAAAGAATCTTATCTTAAATTTTGGATATTTCTTTTCACAGAAAACAAGAGGAGCAAATTTAACTCAACAACAAATAGTGGCCGCTAAAAAATTAATAGGTCAATGTATCTATAAGGAACTTGATGGAGATAGAATCCATGGAATTGTTACTCACTTTCTTTCAAGAATGAATCTGCTAAAAGTATGAGTTCTCTACCTTTTATGATTGATTAGTGCTTGATGTACATTTTTCTTGTTTGAAATTATATTATTCAAATTTGGTTAATATCACTTATATATTTATTTATAGTTCTTCTATGTTTTTATTATATAAGTTTTTCTAAAGTCTATAATGTTACTCAGATAAGAATATTTGATTGTACTTTTGTCTTATTAATACATTTTTTTTTGACAGAAACGTGCTTATAGCATTTCATTAATAAGAATAGTTTCAATACAAGTGGGTATATCATAATAAACGGCGGGGCTAGCTAAAGACGTGGCCTCTCGTGCAAGGGCATGAGCAACCGCGTTGGCTTGTCGCCTAACAAACTCCACCCTAGAGTTAGAAAATAAATTGCGAAACAGAGAACGACATGAAGAAATAATACAACCAAATTCAGACAAGTCGTTACGAGTAGCAAGGAAGGCATCAACGGTCAACTTAGAATCTGTTTCAAAGTCCACGTTATCAAGCTGCATATCACTCAACCATTGCAAAGCAGAGTGCAGCCCTAGAGCTTCGCCCACATCCACCAAAACAGTACACGAATATGTAATAGACTTAGCCAGGACAAAAGCACCTTCTGAGTCACGAACACAAATGCCAATACCTGTACGGTTATGATGAGAAGAAAAGGCCGCGTCGATATTACATTTGTATCTACCTGATATAGGGGGCTGCCACGATATTCGGATGTGCTGGTGCGGTGTGAAGGCCCCGGTGTTGGCAGCCATTGCATGCTGAGAGTGCGGAGGAGCGGCAAGGACATCCGGAGCATTCACCAGTTGCCAATCTATAATCATGTTCCTAGCACGGTCTACAACCACAACACTAGTTTCTGTGATATTGTCCCAAACTCTAATATTGCGGTGTTTCCATAGACTCCAAATAACGGTTGACAGATGTTGAGCTAACTCAGTAGACAGCTTCTCTAAGAGAGAAAAAACAACATCTGTAGCTGAGGCAGTATGAGCAAGGGCATGTTGTATCGAGCCGCAAAGCCCAGTCATATGCCACACCTGTATAGCAAAAGGACAATTGAAAAAGACATGCAAAAGATCCTCGTGAGTAGAGGCACAACTAACACAGTTAGTGGGACAAGCAACACCTTTATCTAACAAACGGACACGAGTCAGTAAACAGTCAAAGCACATGCGCCAAAGTAAATTCTTAACCTTCGGTGGCACTTTAAGGTTCGAGATACCGGACCAGTACCCCCGGACGCCATAAGTATGAGGAGTCAATTAATTCTGTTACACACAGCCGTTAAGCACTACGTACCGAGTAGCGTCCGTGTCTTTCCGCTTTCCAGAGAATTCTATCATCCTCAACCGGGGCAATAAGTGGCGTGTGGAGTATTTTATCTGCAATATCCACACTAAAAACCTGTCGAACCACCTGTTCATTCCAGCTTTTGTCATTTAAATTCATCAAACTATTAACAGTGTAATTATGAACAAAGTGAGCACCTGGAGTATTGCTACTAATAAACTCCCCATTCGACATCCAAGGTTCGTTGAGAATGGGAATGGTTGCACCTGAGCCTATGCTCCACCGCGCTCCCCCACGCACTATAAATCTAGCACGCATAATACTGCGCCAAACATAGCTTGGATTATGTCCAACAGTAGCCGTGAGGTAGGAACCAGTCGGGAAATAACGAGCTTTAAAAATGCGAGCAACAAGAGAGTTCGACTCTGTAATAAATTTCCATCCCTGTTTCCCCAGCATAGCTAAATTAAAAGCAGAGAGGTCTTTGATACCCATACCTCCATAAACTTTTGGTGCCGACAACTTCTCCCAATTCATCCAATGTATCCCTCGATGCGTCGAGCTGCCATGTCCCCACCAAAAGGAGTTCATCATCTTTTCAATGGAGTCAATCAAAGTAGCGGGTAACTGAAAAATGCTCATTACATAAGTAGGTATAAACTGCAAGACAGATTTTATCATTACCTCACGACCCGCTTATGAGAGACATTTACCACTCCAGGAGTTAATTTTCTGCCAAACACGATCCTTGATGTACGCAAATGTAGCTTTACGGTCTCGACCTATCATAGAAGGTAGGCCCAGGTATTTACCCGTGCCCAAAACAACTTGAACACCAAGAATATTGGTAATAGTGTTTTTAAGGGCGGTAGGGACATTGCGACTGCAGTGGATTTCAGATTTCGGCAAGCTGATCGCTTGACCCGAAGCTAGCTCATAAGTTGATTAAATATTTTTCATAACATGTGCGTGCTCCTCATTAGCTTTGAAAAAAAGAAAACAATCATCAGCGAACAAAAGATGGGAAACAGAAGGTGCTTGGCTACAGACCTTTGTTCCCGTAAGGGCACCTCGTGTTTCGGCATCTCGGATGAGCGACGAGAGACCCTCCGCACAAATAATAAACAAATGAGGGGAAAGAGGATCCCCTTGTCGGAGACCACGTCCTAGAATGATAGGGCCAACCTGCTCACCATTAACAAGCACAAAATAATCTACGGATTCTACCCACATACGCATCTAGTGAATCCAACGATGATGAAAACTCATTTTATGTAAAACAGCCATTAAATAATTCCAGTCCATGCGATCATACGCTTTTCTAATATCAAGTTTGAGGGCAACATACCTATCTTCCCCGCGTGTCTTGGCTTTCATAAAGTGTAGAACCTCAATTGCTACCATAGCATTGTCGAGAATGGAGCGGCCGGGAACAAACGCGGATTGATTGTCAGAGATGCACTGAGACAATACATTCTTCAACTTGTTTGCTAACACTTTAGATATAATTTTATATAGGACATTGCACAATGCTATTGGCCGCCAGTCTTTCATGCTAACCTGCGTAGAACCTTTGGGAATAAGGGCAATATTAGTAATATTTAAATCAGGGGGAAACTGTCCCGTATCTAACCAACCACAACATTCCTTAAAGATGTCGTCGCTACATAAGGTCCAAAAATGTTGGTAGAAACCCGGACTATAACCATCAGGGTTGGAGCACTTGTTCGGATGCATAGAGAAAATAGCATCTCGAAACTCGGCCTTAGTAAAAGGTGCTGTGAGTATATCATTATCATTAACAAAGATAGATGGATTAATAACATCTATGACAGAAGAAAAGTCGCTATCCTGCTGTTGAAAATTATTCACAAAATAATTCCGCGCTACTTCTTGCAAGCCTTGTTCGCTAGTAACCTTATTACCTGCATCATCATCAAGAGAGGTTATACGATTTACCTTTTTCTGAGATGTTGCCGATGCATGAAAAAACTTTGTGTTTCTGTCGCCATCCTTATACTAGTGAGCTTTAGCCCGTTGACGCCAGTAGGCGTCCTCTTGGGACAACAGTCGCTGCATACGTTTCTGAAGTTCAGTCATATGAATTTGGTCCTCTCCAGAAACCTGCAGCCATGTGTCTTGCATTTGTCTGCGACATTCCTCTATCTCTGTTTTCAATTTATGACAATGATTTTTTTTCCACGCCCATATATCTTCCGCACATAAAGATAATTTTGGCATAAGAGTGCTCGCCGAATGGTCCTGCCAAGAGTTAGTAACTAGCTCCTTGAACCCCGGTTCAAGTTGCTACACATTTTCGTAGCGAAAATGTCGTTTATGAACATGAGGTCGGGGTGTAGGCGCAACATTTACAAGTATGGGATAATGATCAGAAGCAGGTGCCACAAGAGTCTCAACAATTGCATTTGGAAACATATGAAACCATAAATTATTACCAAGTGCGCGATCTAACCTTTCCTCCACCGCATGCGAGGTGCCGAGACTTTTGAACCAAGTGTACGGATATCCTTCGACCGGGACGTCAGATAAACCTGAATCAAAAAAAGCTCGACGAAAGCCATTTATAAGCCAAGGAGGTCCTATGGTGCGCCCCCTTTTCTCACTTGTATCCAAAATATCATTAAAGTCATCGAAAATACACCACGGACCTGAAAATTGAGTTGAAAGTTGTCAGAGGAAATTCCAAGCGGCTATTCTACGACCTCCATTGGGGAAGCCATAATAGCCCGTAAGGCGCCAAAGACCAAGAGTAGTGTTTACAATTTCAACAGTGATGTGATTATTAGAAAAATTAACAAGCTGACAATGTAAAGAATTTTTCCAAAATAAAGCTAGGCCCCCGGCTCTCCTAGTGCGGTCAACATGAAAACAAGCATCGTAACCAAGCAAAACACGAAGTTCTTCAATTTTATTTCGGTGAGCTAAAGTCTCACTTAAGAATAAAAGGTCCGGATTGAAGTGCCGGATTAGGTACTTAAGGTCGGGAATTGTACTCGGGCTACCTACACCCCGACAATTCCATGCCACTAGGGTCATTTATCTAGGCAGGCCTGAACATCATGGCCTGCAGTTACAAATTATTCATCACCTAAAGGTTCATCAAATACATGCATATCAATATCCCCCCCCATGACTAACATTTGGACCTATTACAAAATTTCCCACATCCCCTTCAGCAGCAAATATCTCTTCATTCTGAAGGGCCATCATTCGCTTTCTTTTCTTCAAATCCGAACCACTCTCATCCGATGTCTCATCATTGGAATCACTTGAGAATGGGCCAGCAGGTAAACCAAGCACCAGAGGGCGGCCTGGCAGCAAGCTAGAAGCTGAGGTACCTGTGGAAGAAGAAGGCAACAAATGCACGTTGCAAGCAGAAATTGCGCCATTACCTTTCTTAGCTAACATGGAGTTTTGAGTAGCAAGTACATCTTGTTTCATAGCAGTAAGTTGTGACTGAAAAGCAAGCATACCATCATTGAAAGTTGCAGAATTTCCCACGCCTTCATTAGCTTTGTCGCGGGCAACTGGAACAACACCGTTGTTAGAACTTTGTTGCGGCATAGAGGCAGGGATAGGGTCCTGTAACCAACGATTTGTAGCAGCTGTGCCAATCCGTTGTCTGACAGGTTTCAGGTCGGCTCCCCAATTATGGACACCGTCATCAGCTTCTAATTCGAACAATTCCGGGCACACTTTGTCCGTATGTCCAATCAATTCGCACCTGTGACAAAACACACTCAGTTTTTCATATTTAAAATACACAGTAAGAAAATCACTGTTAGAAGCACGGACACGCCATTCCTTTTTCAGTGGCACAGTAACATCAATAGCAACCCGGACACGCATATACGAACTATGAATGGTGTTTCGGGCATCATATGCTTTGAAGGTGCCTAAGAAGCTTCCTATACCTTGACCTACTTTGGTTTGAATGAGACCAAAAGGCAGACCATGAACTTGAACCCAGAAGTCGATATGGTTCAGAGGGACAAGATTAGGGACGACACCGGGATAGATACGGTCCACAACAACATGGAAATTGTCATACAACCATAAGCCCTCATCCAAAACACGGGCAGCATCGACTTTGTGATGAAACTGGAAAAGGTAACGGTTTGACACAGATTTGGTAATCGTAACCCGCTTGCCTGGCTTCCATGCTCGCGACATACGCTCGCTGAAATAGGCAAACTGGATCTCTCGATCAGCAAGGACACGACCAATCAAGCAGTGTTCAAGGATAGCAGTTGTTGCAGGTTCGGATTCAAGGTTGAGAGTCAATCCCTCTTCAGACAACGTTAAACCGTCTAGGTTAAGGTTTGAAGGATCCATGAGGTTGACTGGGAGTAGGGAAACGATGAAGAGAAAGGGAAACGCAGGGAGACGCAAACAGAAACTTGAGGCAGCAAGAACAGAAAACAAGGATTGACTGCGGTGCAGACATACAGAGATGGAACCTGTATAAAGCATCTAGAACATGGGTCAGACGCAGGTCAACTTCTCACGAGGAGGATCCGGCCCAAGGTGCGGCGGCAGCCCAAGCAAGGGAGGCGCTAGAAACCCTAGGAGGAGGAAACCCTAGGAGACCGGTAACTTGTCTTATTAATACATGTTTTTCAATTTGGTGCAAGGAATATTTTACATAGAGGCGAACCCATAAAATAAATAAACAAGGTAGTAACTAATAAGAAAAATACTGAGAAATATTTAACTACTTTTTTAAACTTTGAACTCACTAGAAAAACAGTTGTTATTATTATTTTAAAAAAGAAAAGTAAAATACGCCAATTTAATCATAGTTATTAAGATATTTGAGACTAAATTGATAGGTTTTCAAATGCTTTAGGAACTAAATTGACGGATTTTATATACTTTAGAGACTACTAATTATATTTACAATGTTTATGAACTAAATTGAAAAGAGAACGATGGTTAAAAACTAAATTGTTGGGTTTTTGATAAAACTTTTGTAAGATGTTTACTTTGCAATATACCTATTTTTTTGTTTGAATCGGCAAATATTATTAAACGCCATTCCTGCAAGACGCAAGGTATGGACGAAACAAGATACAAATGGTGCCGCATACAGATGGTACACCATAACCACCTAAAAACACCTCTGGAGATAAACCCACCAAAACACATCACCACCTAAAACACAAACTCCTAAAAAAACAAGCACCGTAAACCCATTATTTTGCATTAACAATTAGATTTATTTGAATATTTAGATTGAATACCAAGATAATACACAGAAGCTTTTGAAGCCAGATGAAGTTTTGAGCATTTTGAGAAATGCTAATCCAAAACACAGGGACAAAGAAGGCAATGACACTCCAGAAGATATTGATCCTCAAGAGTTCATGGGTCTCATTATATGCAGTGAATATGATGGAGTTAAATGTTTGGGAACAATAATTTCCTATAGTCCTGAAAAGAATAAGCTCCAAGTATGTTTTCTTTAATTTATGCAAGTAACTCACTCTATCTCATTATAAATGTTTGGGAACTGTTATTGCCTATAGTCCTGTAAAGAATTTCAATGACTATAGCTTATAAAACCAATTGAAATGCCCTAAAAAAACCAATTGAAATATTGACTACTACATATATAGGTTTAGCTAAATTATTCGTTGACAATGATTTGTATGCAGGTTCTATATCGAGCTGATAACAGGTCAGAATATATTGAAAGAATTGAGGCTTTGTATATGATGGCAAAACTGGAAGACATACATGAAGTTCAACAAGCATCTAGTGCAAGGTAAAATAAAATACACATTATTAAAAAAATGTGTTGGAAATTTTTGGTCACTAATAAATTTTTAAATTTTGCTTTTTGTCTTTCTAAAAATTTTCATCAAGTTTTAGTTCCTCAAATATTTTTCGTCGTCAATTTTTGTCTCTATTTTTAAGTAAACTCATTTTTGTTCTTCAAAATTTTGAAAATGTGTAGTCATGTTTAGTACATTATATAAAATTTTTAAGTTGTTAGCGCTGAAAAAAAATTATGTTTTGCTAAAAAAATTCTAAATTTCTATATGAGAGATGGCTATAATATTCTAAGTAGCCATGTAAAAACTTATTAAAAAATGCGTAAGATATGCATGAGTTAATTTAAAAACATGGTCTAAAAAAGACGCGATAGAAAATATCTGGGTGACCAGACTTGCTAAAAATGTTTAGAAGGACCAAAAACAAAATTTGAGATATTTATATGAGGTAAATTTTTATCTATTTCTAAAAAAATCGAATTAGTAGTAGAGAGTAAATTAATTTTGTGTAAATATATGTAGAGTCCTTTCAAAAAAAGTATGTGTAAATATATATTTTTGTTGACAAATGTGTATGTTTAAATATGATTTTAGTTCTTTTAATTATAGTATTTTTCTGTTTTAGTGTAAGTGTTTTTTATGTTTGAACCCACTTGTGTTGATTTAGCGGTGTTGACTTAGGACCTTGAAGTTTATTCCTCTTCAAGGTCTTAAGATCGATTCTCCCTCTTAATAATTTGGGTGGGTTAGTTTAGATTCTTCAAAAAAAAACTATTTTTGTTTAAATTTAGTCTTTACAGATTCAAAACCGGCTGCTTTTAACCCTAGAGTCAACTTATTTGGCCATGAGACATGATTTTATTGGGTGACTTACATTGACAAATATAAAAAAAAACAATATAGTTGGAGGGAATAAAATCATATTTAATTTACAATCACTTGTGTACAATTGTAGAACCAGTTCAACAAATACAATTGACAAGAAAAAAGAAAGGCTGATTTAGCAGAAGAACTAAATTTGGAGGTAAGTAATAAAAAATCCTAGTTGGTTTGGTGTAACACCTCTCGTTTTCATTATTTATTTTGAGTTATATGTGTTATTTGATAGATGTTTGAATATTTAGGCATCAAAATATGTGGTGATGATATTTTGTGGATATTGCTGATGATTAGTGTTGATTTGGTATGACTTGTGTTGTATTTATGCTTAATTCATATTGCTCTTGTTAGGATGTTAATCAATTAGGATTAGGGAGAATAGGCTAATCAATTAGGTGTGCATAAAATTAAGAAAAATCAGAGGTTATTCTATTATAGATAGTAGAATAATCAATTAGGCCAAAAGATAATTGATTGTGTGAAGTAGATAATCGATTATGACTATGTCGTGATTTTTACCCGTCTAGACTTGGTTCCATGCACATTATTAATTGTTTGTGTTATGATGATTAAGTTGATAATGATATTGTTATGTGCATTTGAAGTATCATAGTTCACTCATTTAATATATTTAGTGTGATAACTTACATTCATCGTGTTCCTCTTGTGTCTGCTTGCACATTATTTGTCAGGTAGATGATGAGATGACAAGTGAGGAAGAGAACGAGGTTGAAAATATGGAGTGATCGACATGACACAATTAGAGTAGATAGTCTTTATCGTTTTTGTTTAGTTCGTCAATGTGTTTGCCTACTAGTAAACTCAAAGAAGTTAGAGTCTTTTCTGTTGTAGAGCTATACATGTGTAAGAGCACTCTCTAACATCGTCATACTTAGTGTCTGACATTTGAAAAATTTAAATATGCCTTGAGTCACTTATTCTCCTTCAAATTTAGTCTTTAATACCTATATGCTTTAAATAACTTGTGGTGTTGTGTTTGACTTATAACTCATGTGTGTGGTAATGTGTTGAACTTCAAGTGGTGATGTAATAACTTTTAACAACTTGTTAACTCTGTTTAATTAAGTAGTTGTTTGTTGTGTGATATATATGTCTTAGTCTATTGGTTATGTGAATCAACAAAAAGATGATGATGATAACAAATTTTGATGAGTTGCACAAATTCAAAGCACATGTTTACCGTTTTTCTTAATGATAACTTGAATGTGAATCTTGCATGTTACATAAATTCATTTCATGCATTGTTCCAAGTAACATGTTTCTAATATTGAATCACTTAGAACCAAACCTAAATGTGTGGAAGCTTTCCATTTTTAACTATATGCACAAGATACCGACAATTACTTGTCTTAACTCGGTTGCTTTATGTTTAATCTTGTGATTAGTTTGAAATGTATGAAAGAATAGAAATGATCAAGACATAATTTTTAATTTAAGTACAACTACTATACCAAATATAGCCTACCTTATCCGTACTGAGTATTTGATAATCCCTCTGAACCAAAATGACATAATTTACATCAACTATGTAACTGCCAGATTCGCTAGGCAAGCCTAACTCGCCTAGTAGACATGCCTTGTTTTCCAAATCCAATTCAGAACTGATCTATAAGCAAATTCTGATTTTTTTTCTTGAACATAGAACCCTAAACCTTCACTGTTTAGTTCAATTATGTCCTTTGTTCTAGGAGCACTCATTCAAATTTTATGGTTCTATTCAAGTTGTGGAGAAAAACGAGGCTTACTTGAAGGTCAAGTAATGTGGTGATGTTTAAAATATTAACTTGACAACAAATAGTAGAATGAAATGAAAAAGAACAGAAAACATTGATAAAGAAAATAAAAATAAAAATAAAATAAAATAAGTTGTCAAGAATAGTTTATAACTTCCTCAAAAAAAAAAAAAGAAGTTTATAACAAATGTTTCTATCACTAACATGTTTCTTGTAAAAGAGGAGATTTATGATTGTAAATAACATGTTTCTTGTAAATATCAAATGTGCGAATGCTCCTATATACAATGGCCACTTAGAATCAAATGACCCATACAAACAATTTTTTTGTAACTAGACCCCTTTATAACTCTCAAAAGACCTTAGTGATCTATCTTTTAATGCTTTCACGCTGAGATGCTTAAATGAATGCCTAACTTAATTAGGATGTTAGCATAATTTTTGGATGTGAGTTCAAGTCCACATATGTTCTTCAATTTCATTATTTACTTATAAATAAGTGTGTTATATGTGATTCAGTACTAACTATGTTATTGATTTGGAATGTATGAAATGAAGTATGAGCTTTGGATATAGTTCACATTCATGGTCTGCTTCTAGCCTAGTGGTAAACATAAGACTTGACCGTGTCATTCACTATTGAATCATGCATTAGAAATCATCTCTTTAAAAAATGATTGATTCACTAGAAACCTTGTAAATCCATTCTCGCATTCAATCAAATTCTGAAGGGTGAAATTATCTTTTGAGGACAAACAAAGTTCTAAGTTGGGGAGAATTAATAAGTGCCAAACTATTATTTTCCATAGCACTTATTAACTCGTTTTACAAGAAATTCAACACAAAATCGCCCAATTATATATAAATATCGTTTATATCGCAAAATTATGATAGGAAGTTATTACGTCTATTTCCCAAACCTTTTCTTTGTAGGTTTTTGACATGACTACACCAATACGGAACAAAGCAAGGCAAGCACACACTCCAAAAGCAAGCCAGAGCATCACAAAGACATCTGGTGATATTTCTGATTCGCTAGGCGAGCTGAGTGAAGTGAAAGTGAGCCCAAATAAAGAGTTCCAAAAGAATATGCTAAAGGCGGTTTGCTAGGCGAGTTTTGGCTTGTCTAGTGAACTAAGAAAGTTCAAGAAAATATCTGAAAACAATTGGCTTTTCCCTCAAAGGAAGAAAGCTCGATTCACATAGCGAACCTAAAATAGAGAACCTCTATAAATAGAGGTGTAGCTCATTCCAGTGAAGACTAATGACTATAAACCAATCGAAATAGAACGAGAACATAGGGCAGAAGGTGTGAGACACCATTGGAGGTATAGGAAGCTTGGATTCTAGCTTGTTGATGCATATCCAACATCTATCAACCTTCTTTTGTTATCCATTATGTGGGTAACTAATCTCTCTTTTGTGTTAGATTGGATGTAAATAGCCAAGACTCTACATAATACTCTTAATATTGCTGGTTGTACATGATTTGCATTCAATATAAGCTTTTGTTTAAATTTTTTCTTAATGCTTTGCCAACGATGTAGTGTTATACAAAAAATCATTCATAAATAGAGTCAAAACAAGACTTTACATCATATACCGAATTAACTTCCTGAAGAAAAAAAAATCATATGCATAAATAACTTAAAAAAAAGTACAATATATAAAAATAATATATTTTTTCGTTGACTGGAAATATGAATTTTTGACTAGTGTAATTAAAGTTTCAAAAAAATATAATTATTGTCATTTTCACAAAAGAAAAATGAATTGCTTCTTACAAAATAAAATAAAACTAGAATAAGTACATTTTAGGAAATATCATCAAATTTTGACTATCCATTCTAATGTAATTAATGTTTTAGAAAAATCTAATTAGTATATAAAATTTGATGCATCAATATTTATCGGATGAACTCTAATCTTTATAGTTAGCCCCACTACTAGAATCAAAGTTTGTGCCTCCTGCCGTGAAGGTTAACTTTCTTACTCATTTTATTTTTTTGAAGGGGGTTTTCTTACTTTTATTGGGTCTTTTTTAATTGCATTATGATTTTTTTTTGTTGCAATTGCATTATGATGATAACAGATATTCGTATTTGAGAAAATACATGTTTTTTATTAGATTTTTCATGGTTGAATGTCGAAACCTATGAGGCATTTGGGTTAGTTTGAATTTGATTGGCCTAAACCATTGAAGTTTTTATTTTTGAGCCAACAGTAATTCGTGTATGAAGCAAACACTGCTTACAAGATCATGCTATAAAGTTGAAATATTCCTAATCACATTTGAACAAAAAAGAGATTGGTTTCATTAACTAATGCATGATTTCAAAATGGATACTTTTTTTCCACTCTATTAAGGGTATCCACTTGACTTATTGTTTCATATTTGTTAGATTTGTGTAGAATGGAGAGCACAAGATTAGGCCAATGGTTAAAGTTAAACCTTCTGGTGATTGTATTGGCATTGGTATTGCTCAAGGCAGAAGCTGATTTTGTACCAACCACTATTGTCCAAAATGCTGTAGCAAAAGGAGCCGGTTAGGAGTTTTTTTTCCTTCTTCTACGTGTCTATTGTAGTTACTTTTGTATATATTTAGTTTGAATGAGAGAATATGTTGAGATAATATAATTTTAAAGGGTAATTTAATTTTTTTAAAAAAATATTGTTTAGATGATAAATTTGAAGAATTTTTAAAATGGATAAATTTCATAATGAAGTATTTCGTGAAATTTGAATTTAGAAAATTTCAAATACCATCTAAAAACTAATAATTTGATTTTTTTTATATCATTTAAATCTTAAATTAGTCTTTATATATAATTTGTTCTAATTTCGCAATTTGGTCTCTATATTTCCCAACTTCGCAAACCGGATCCTATATTTTAAAATATAAAATAAATTGGTCCCTATAATTTTTTTCAAAATTTGTAAATCAACTCTTGAAATCTTAAAAAAAAAAAAACTAAATTGATCCCAATGACTTAGAAGTTACAAGTAGGTATATATTTTTTCATAATTCGAAATTGTTTCCTCAACTTTTGAAATTTCGAAAAAATATTCAAACTAAGTTTAAAAGATTTTTTTTACCTCAACCAAACATAACAATTTAGAAACTAAAAGAATTCAGTTATGTCATGCAAACATACTCTTAGTAATTGTGCTATTCATATCATGTCTAGTAAGCATTAAAAAACATATCATGTGTAATATATATAATTCTTTTAGGGGATCATGTGTAATATATTTTTTATTGATGTTTACGATAATTAATAAATTGAAATTTTAAATATTTGCAATTTGTTTGGATGGTAGTCCACCAGCTTACAATTTTGATAAGGGATATGGAACAGGAATTAACAGTTGGTTAGTACATATGGAGGTTTGTTCTTTTCTACAAATTGCAATCAACAATATTTTTGTTACTTTTTTTTCTTTTGTCAAAACATGCAAGAGTCTATTTTATTGATGATGAACTTAAATTTCAATTTTTGTTTATGTTAGGGAGGGGGATGGTGCCACAATGTCACTAATTGCCTTGCTCGTATGACGACTCGTTTAGGTTCATCTAAGCAAATGGATAATACACTTGCATTTTCAGGGATTTTAAATGACAAGAAACAGTTTAATCCAGGTATTTTGTACTAGACAATGGATCTTGTTTCTACTCATGAAATCCCAAATTTGTTCTAAAAATGTTGTGAATTGTAGATTTTTACAATTGGAACAGAATCAAGATTAGATATTGTGATGGTTCATCTTTTACTGGTGATGTGGAAGCAGTCGATCCAGTAAGTTTTAAGAAATCTAAACCCTAAACCCTAAACTTTTTCAAAATCTAAATTTCTAAGAAAATATTAACATTTAGTATAAAGTTTTAAATTTTAATAATATGATGTGTGAATCAGGTAACTAAGTTGCATTTTAGAGGAGCAAGAATTTTTGAAGCTGTCATGGAGGAATTGTTAGCAAAAGGAATGAAAAATGCTCAAAATGTATGACAAAATTTATGATTTTCCACTCTTTTTCATCCTCTTTATTGTTTTCGTATTCACTCATCAGAACTTGCAACTACAGGCTATTCTCTCAGGATGTTCAGCTGGAGGATTGACCTCATTACTGCATTGCGATCGCTTTCGAGCTCTTTTACCGAAAGGAGCTAACGTGAAATGCATCTCAGATGCTGGTTACTTTATCAATGCGTAAGCATCACCTCTTTTGTGTGAATACAAATCAAACTTTCTGAGGTTTACAACACGCACACAGCTCTCACTAACCACCTGCATTAGACCCTGGTGGTAACGCGTAATAGAAATACCTAAAATATTCTTCTTAGTTAACATTTATCTTAAGTTTTGAAGTTCCTTATATCATTTTATATGATTCATTATGTTACATTATGTTACTGTTAACAGAAAAGATATATCTGGAGCACCGCATTTTGAAGAGTACTTCAAGCAAATTGTTACCTTACATGTAACTTTGATCATTTGTCACATTAGATAAAACTAGCATATTTCATTCTAAATTTTCATTTGAATGATACTTTCTGAAGCTTTATTTTTAATCTGATTTTTTCCCTCCTTTTAGGGTTCTATAAAAAATTTGCCTAGATCATGCACTTCAAGACTCAAACCAGAGCTGGTTAGTTTGTAAAATATATTTCAATTTTCCTACCTTTGTAATTGCTTCTTTGGTATTATTACTAATACTTCTAAATTGTTACTATCTTGCAGTGCTTTTTCCCTCAAAATTTTGTATCACAAATCACTACACCAATCTTCTTTGTAAATTCGCCAATCGACTCATATCAGGTTAGATTATTTTGTTGCTCAACATAAATAAGTTTGTTTGGGGATTTGGATTAGGTGCAGTTTGAGCATGAATTTAACTTAAAAAATCTAAATTTCACTACTATTGAATAAATTTCATAAAATACAATCAAATTTAACAAACTAAATTGGAAATCCAATACAATCACAAATCGAACCAATTCTTAAGCGATAAATCGCTAACAACAAGAATAAAGAAGAATTTGATCTATGATTAATTTACAAACAAGTTAATTGCAATATTGTTATGTGATTGATTACTACTTGTAAACAATGTTTAATTGATGAAAAATCAGGTTTTAATAAATTCAATCACATCACCTCTAAAAAAAATAAAATTCAATCACATCAAGATTATTGCATTTAAACATGTTCATAATCAACAAAGGTCAAATTAATTTTGCAAGAATTAAAAGAGAGAAAGGAAAAGAAAACACAAGATTTATTGTAGTTCCCCCAATCGTCCTCGCTATAAGGTATGTCTACTCTTGGCGAATAAATTCATAGTTTTCTACTATGATTGTTGAATGCAGAAAGTACTAGAATGTTTTTGTTACAAGTAATTCTTTCAATTATTGCAACCTTTGCAACCAAAGATGCTAAGACCTATATCTACTCTAACAAGATTACCTTAAACATGAGCCAATTTGAATTCCTCGTATCCAAAGCTTTAAGCCTTCAATTCTTCAACCTTATACAATCCTTGAACTATCTTCAACAAGATCTCTTCACTGACATGAGCTTCATGGAATTCTTTCGATGTTGAATTGCAAGAAAAATCCCCCAAGATGTTAGAGGAGAAAAGAAACCCTTCTTCTATACTTTGGAATCTTGAGCACCTAAAATTCCTTGAGAAAATCAAACCTAAGAGTATTCCCCTAAACTATGACGCAATCTCACAAAACTTTGATGAAAGTGTTTACCCAAAGATTTTGAGGGAAAGAGAGAGTAGTGAAACTTGTAATGAATGACTTTTTTGTTGGAAATAATGAGAGAAATTTATATTTATAGGTGGAGGGTTTTAGAACAATTGAAAGCTGATTCTAGTGAAAAAAACACTGTCTTAATCAATTCAGAGAATGTGTGAATCGATTCAGATGACTAAAAATGCATTATGGGTTCGTTTGAAGAATGATTTGATTTAGGATGAAGTTTGAATCGATTCAAAGTGTCTTGTACATGATTTGAATCGATTCAAAAGTGTCTCAAACCTTTATCTTTACACTGAATTGTGAAAATGATTTTGGAATAGTTTAAAAACACATTGACCCCAGACGTTGTAAAGTATGATTTTCACCTAAAAGTAGGTTCAAAAACTTGTATTGAAGAAAGATTTTATATCATGTAAAATATGCATGTGTAAGTGATAATGCATCATTGGGTAGAGGCACACAATATAATTATAAAACTATCCTAACAAAGAAATCAATCAAAACCTATGCTAAGATAGAGACAATTGAACTACATAAAATACCAAACTTAAAATCCTGACCACCCGATGTTGATCTGACGGCCAAGATTTGTGTGACTGCACAAAATACATATCCTTTATTTGGATAGTGATGCAGGCAAGTTTGGATCGCCGTAGCACTCTTTCCAATATCGGTGAACTAATAAGTAACAGACATTGTTTTTCCAAGCTGAGTTTAGAAGATTTGGAAATGTGATTCAGATAAAAAAAGAATGTAAACAATCAAATGGTATTTCTTAATTCACTATGAAACTTATTTTCCTCACACCATAATAATTGTATTAGTGGTAAATGTTTCTTGATAACTCATTCCAAAATGAACATGACATTTGATGTTTTTGATATTAGCTCTTAATAGCATGAGATGAGATATCCAACAAAGCTTTTCCTTGATCCTCAAGATATTTCTTTGATTCAGATTAAGAATATTTTGGCGCCAGATGCCGATGATTGGAAGAGTTGCAAGCTAGATATAACTAAATGCACTCCTGCTCAACTAAAACAAGTGCAAGGTGAATATTTTGTTAATATTTTTATTTTGACTTAATTCTTTCTTGTAAGCTCACCAATCCATGACTTTCATCTTCTTGTTAGTCACCCACCCTTAATAAAATTAACATTTTATCAAACTTCACTTTTACCATCACTTGATTTTCAGGATTTAGGACAGAATTCCTTAGGGACTTGACTCCTATAGGAAATTCTTCATCCATAGGAATGTTCATAGACTCTTGCTATCTCCACTGCCAAACCGAATTACAGGAATTATGGTTGTTTAATGGCTCTCCATTGTTGGCCAAAACAGTAAGACGCTGACTATTTTAACCCCCCTTCTCTTTCATCCATAAAATACAGCATATCGCATGTTTCCGATCAATATCTTTTGTGGTTGCTTCAGAGACGTTGGATTCAGGCTGACATAGTATCGTATCCCGATCCAACAACTCTGCAGTCACAACAATGAATCTAAACTAAAAAGTATTTTATGCGGCTTTTGGTTTAGTTCATATCCAATGTAGCTGAATAACTGGCTTGTTTGAATTGCATAACATCTTGCAGACCATTGCAAAAGCTGTAGCAGACTGGTTTTATGACAGAAGGTCTTTCCATCAGATAGATTGTCCTTACCCTTGCAATCCAACATGTCACAACCACGTTAATCAAGATCCAGAATTATAGATTCGTTTCATAAGAATCAAATCATATACATAATAAATATATACTTCATCATTGTTACTAAACCACATTTCTTGGTTTTAACTAGTGATTGAATGAGAAAGATACATGATTGTTACAAAATTTTCAAGCTATCAATAAAATGAAATTCCTCAACTGCAATTAAATTGTATACTGGGCACCCTCTACCATTAACCGATTAATGCATGAGTTACGATATTCTTAATAAAAATTTATAGTAAAGTCCCTATAGAAAACAAAGAAAAACATCTCCAATGTCATTTTACTATTATACTTCCTTCCAATTCAACAACGGAATGGAAATTTATAATGTTTCATCATCAATTATTCAAACATAGCATTACAATTCAATAGAAAGAAAGAAATAACTCGTTCCTAGTAACTGACCTGCCAACCTACACTCAACATGTATGCGGGAGGTGGCGTCGCGATGGCTAACCGAGATGCTGTCTGGTATGTACCAGTTGACTGCAAACATCATAGCAAATGCATGGTCAACTCAACGGAGAACAACTGGAAAGGGTATGGGATCATGAACCTATTCAAAATTCAATGGAAAGCCGTCTTTTTTG
>Ga0315914_1004352_pt1 | contig 21203 bp, 10 predicted proteins | sample MpolenodulesMG_FD_203920 | JGI IMG/M metagenome (GOLD analysis project Ga0315914, IMG submission 203920) | Medicago polymorpha root nodule microbial communities from Los Angeles, California, United States - elongated nodules | ecosystem: Host-associated > Plants > Roots > Nodule | place: USA...
AAAAACAAAAGATATTTTCGCAAAATAAACAAGACTTCAAATGGTTCCTATGTAATTGTGTTCAACTTAAATTTTTTTGCCCGTCTTTGACATGGCAAGATACATAATTAGATGGCCGTGATTGCTAAAATTTTCAAAAAATAAACAGAGGTTAGGTCTGTGTTAACTTATTAATCAATTTTTGTTTGCGCAACCTCTTTATTAATTTAATAATAGAAAAAGGTAATGAAGATTCATAAATCATAATATCATTTTTTTTGGTCAAGAATCATAATATCATATTTATAAGCTCCAAAAGTTACCACACCCAGCATATCGGAAAAACTAAGTCCCACATAGACTAATGATAAGGCCCGACTAGTTTATAAGGAGTGACATCCATCACCTTACAAGTCGGTCTTGTAAGGTTGAAATAGGTACAACCCACAAATCTAAGACGACACACTCACATCTAACTTGTAAGGCTCTATGTGGAGGTCAAAACTAGTTTATTATACCATCTTATAAGCTTGTTTGGCAAAAAGAGTTTGGTAAACAAACTTTTTTCACTAGATCATAACTTTATTTGGAGGTCAAAAAGCTAGTTTATTATACCATCTTATAAGCTTGTTTGGTAAACAAACTTTTTTCACTTGATCATAACTTTATTTCGAGATGCTACTTGAAGAAGCTTATTGCTTTTTATACATATAATTTTTGTGCAAATCCTTTCCTTTTGTTGGTTACCCCAGCTTTCACCTTTCATGTATCTGTGTGCTTCACCTTTAAATAAACCTTGGCAGAACAGTATAAATTTGTCTACGAATGAAAATTTGATTTTCGAAATAATTAACTTATAAGACCTTCAAATCATGGCTTCAAATGTCCAAGAACTTACTGTTGAGGTTACACTAAACTTGAATCACAAAGTTAATGCAAATGCTGTTAAGCTTTTAGTTGTCAAGGGTGTAAATTGAATGAGTATCTTGACGATGATAATATCATAGAATGTGGTAAGAAAAATGTAATTGCTTTCTAGCAAAATAATGTTATTGATTTCTTGTCAGGCAAGCGGTACTTACCTGCCTGTGCCAATAAATCAGACATTCTGTATAATTATTTCTTCCGATTTGTCTGTGCTTCTTCAATATCGTTAGACTTATATTTTGACAGCAACTTTATGTTTACTTTAAAATTAATTAATTGAAACAAATTTTCCTGTAGATAAGTGATGCCATTATAAAGGAATTTGTAAAGTTTGGAGGAATTAAATGTGAAAGCCCTTTGGAAGCGGGGAAAGGTGATTGATATTTCAGCTATATTGGTTGACTGTTTCGTAAACCAAAGTTATTCTTTACACTGTTTGAAATCCTTTACCATGGTTTGTTGAAGTAGGCCATTTGAAATTGACATAAAATAATTGTAAGATATGATACAAATTTCAAAATTTATGTGCTTTTAATATCTTAAAATCAAATGCTAGATATGAACATGAACTGCATATATATCATTTGAGGGGCCAGAAGCACTTGCATCATTTGCAAGCTAAATTTTTTCTAATGCAGACAGAATATTTGTTTTATGCGTGGCCATAACCAACAAAAGCTGAATCTTGTATGCATGGACTAGTTGGAGAATTTCCCAGTGAATTTCTAAATTGAATCACTGTTAGACTGGAAACTAAATAGTTCAATTGTTTCAGATGGAATATTTTCTAAAAAAAATATTACGTATTACTATTATGATTTCATAGAATAAATCTTATAGAAAACTTGTCTCTCCTAAAATCAATCCTTCTCTAGACAGCATATTACGATTCCTATTACGTTTAGCAGATTGGAAGTTACTGAATGAAAGAAAAGATCACTAGGGTTTTGAACTTTTTTCGGGTGAACATCTGTATTGGAAACAATCTGCTTTTCCATATTTTAAGTTTCTTTGAGCCCAGACTTTCATTATGTTACCTGACTTTGCAGCTAATTACTAAACATCATCTAGAGAAAGATAAGCCTTAGATTAAATATTACTATTATAACTGGGTTGTCATCATAGCCAAAACAATGAATGAAATATTGTTTCCGTCATCACCTCCACTAATGCATATCTTTTTCTCACTTGCAGGGGTAGCAGCTTTAGTTGTCCTTATATCTCACACGAATCAGATTAATGATCTGATTTTTGGAGATGAGGGTGCTTTGAAAGGTCTGCATGGAACTTTTGGACATTAGACATTATTTATTTTTCAGGATCTTGGTTCATGTAAAAAATAATCATTTTTTTGAATATGCAGGTTTAACACCAGATACCGTTCTTATACTTCGTTCAACCATACTACCATCAGCTCTCCAAAAACTGGAGAAAGATCTGGAGGGTAACATATACCTTCCTTGTTTTTGGATAATTTAAATGCTTGGTTCTTTGTAAAAGGAGTTCCTAAAAAATCACGCGTATTCTTTTCATAATGTATAATTAGCCAGTTGATGCTTTTAGCAGTTCTCATGTTAGGTGAACATTTGAGGATATGAAGCTATCAGATTTTTTTGGGTCAAGATATGCATATGTTAATACTGTTATATGTTTCCTACAGCTGAAGTCAAACAACATTAAGGTCGACAACCGAACCGAGTCTGTATAGTGAGGAGGGAATGAATAATATGGGGGGCATGAGAAAGTTTACTTTTGTAATTGGGAGTTTAGAGGGAACACTCTGAGTTGATAACATTGTCTCTACTTTCCTTGTATTTCTTTCTTTTCATATATCAATTCACAAATACAGATTTACTGATAGGAATTCCTTACCATTTTCTCAAATATATCAACTATATCCATTGCATGCTCAATGTACATGTATTCTGGAACGATTTACTGATAGGGGTTTACTGGCCAAAAGTAACTGTTTATTTATCCTGTAGAAACTCAGAAGATAGCCTATGTTGTCGACGCATATGCCTCTAATGGGAGGTCTGATGCTTTAAATGGAAAAGTTACTGTAAGTTATTGTCTTAAGATTGTTATATTTATCATACGTTGCATGTCTTGTCGACTAAGAATAAAGTTCCAGCTTTTGATCAATTGCTTAACTATCATGTCTTCTGTCAACTGTTTCTGCTTGTACTACATAGATTGTATCATCTGGAAGATCAGATGCCATTGCAAGAGTACGTCCTCTTCTTTCGGGTAAAGTTTAGACGTGTTTGGTTATACAATATACAAATATGATATGCCTTGAAGATAACTATCTTTGTTTTATATTATATTTTTTTTTTCCTTCTTCATATTAGTTAATATTTTTTATTTGTTGACAGCAATGTGTGAAAAGCTGTTCACTTTTGAGGGTGAAATTGGTGGCGGCAGGTGCACTCTCTTTCTTGCTCTTGCTAAAACTGTTTTTTTTTCATTATGAGAAAATCCTTAAATGCGCCAGTTCTATATGTTCATGCCTTGCAGAGCCCCCCACCCCCCAAACAGTGTTGAAAAATTACATGCTTCATGATTTACTTAGATAGTAATCCTAAGATACTTTATATTGTTGAAGTTACTGTTATACTATTTTGTGTTATGTCGGGTGTTTTTAATTTTAAAATATTTACCACTCCTTTTCATTGCAGTAAGGTTAAAATGGTCTCTGAATTGCTGGAAGGTATTCATTTCATTGCTTCTGTGGAGGCTCTTTCTCTTGGTGCAAAAGCTGGAATTCATCCATGGATAATCTATGATATAATTTCCAATGCCGCTGGAAATTCATGGTATGCTTTTAGTCAATATTATACAGCTAACTTCACATTAAGCAAATTCTTGCATACACACGTACAGTTGTTGATGCTTTGGACTACATTTTTTTATCTATTTATTTGAAAATGAAGTTTTTTGAAGGCAGGTAGAGTGACTAAACAATAATTAAAAAGGAGGCTTTCTTGTATCACAAATATTCTTCGATGCCTATAAACTAAAATCTTCTAGTTTCTGCACAAATAGAATGCTGATAATTAAAATGTGCCATGTATAATTTTGTTCAAATATTCTCTAATTTCAACCCCTCCCTCTCAATTATCGGAAGGTAGTGATATTTCATTTATTTTGTAGGGTATTCAAGAATAATGTTCCACTTTTGTTAAAGGGAGAGGTTAAGCGTCAAATTCTAAACACTTTGGTTAAGGAAATGGTAAGATGTTTAGAATCAGAAGTAATTAAATATTCATATATTTATATATTCTGCGTTTTAACTTGTCTTGTGTACTTTAAATTGTTTTTTTGCTGATCTCTTTGGGAGGAAACTTTTTGAATGGGAATTATCTATTAGATTAGATATAAAACAATTGGTACAGAGAAAATTATCAAAACATGATCCAACTCTAATGTCTAAAGGTATTTACATAATATACACTAATCCATGATACTATTTCCTAAATTAAACTATATTACAACTGGATTATACTTGCCAATTTATCTCTGTATACTTTGTCTTATCCTGCTTGAATTATGAGCAATGCCAATGATTGTTTTGCTGTCGCACAATAGCTTTATAGGAGCTTCACAACCTATCTTCAAGCCTGTTTATTTTACTTGTTTATAAAACAAAACTCTTTAAATAACAACCACTTTTTAGATTTTTCTGTATGTTTGTTTCAACTTTTAGAAATAGTCAGAATGTGAAAAAAAATCTACGATCTTCTAATTATAATGAAAAATTGTTTTTGTTGGAAATTCTGCCTTAATTGCGGTCCGCCCCTAGTTGCCTAAATTGCGACCTTTGGTTAGCCTTAATTGCAGCCTCCAACACCTTCATTGTGTTGGCTTTGAGGGGGTGGATTTAGTCCCACATCGGATAGATAGAACTCTTGAGAAGAGTTTATAAAGAGGAGGCACTCCTCACCTTACAAGTCAGTTTTGTAAGGATGAGTTAGGCCCCAACAGTTTTCAGTAGCTTCTTAAATTAAAAATTGTATTAATTTTGTTCTTGTTATCAACATTACTGTTTTGTTTGTTTACAGTAGCACATCTTGCTTTTGTTATTCTTTTCTAAACATTTCTCGATGGCAACTGAATTTGCTTTTATTCCAGGAAACAATTTTGGCTATGGCCAAGTCACTTACTTTTCCACTTCCACTTTTGGCAACAGCTCACCAACAACTTATTCATGGTACTGAATCCTGTAAACTACGCACTCCCTCTGGATTTTATTATAAGTCGTTTTGTCATTTTCACACATATTAAGAATGTGGTTAATTTTGTATTGGGAAGAGAAATTATGAGTAATTTTACAAATTTATGCCTAATTAATGACATGAGAAAGAGAAATTAAAAGAATTGAAAGAAGAGAGAGTAATAAATAATAAAGGGTATGATAAGAAAAGAAACGGTGATGTTTCATTGGTATTGTAAAGTGACATATAATAAAACACAAATATTTTTTTCCAAAGTAACATGTAATAAAACATGGAGGGAGTAGTACTCATCTGCTGTCAAGTTTATAAAAAGAAACCCATCTACAGCTGACATGGTTTAGCAAATTCTTTTTTTCAGGGGTTTCACATGTTTGTCATGAAGATAATGATGACACAGCACTAATTAAGGTTAATTTCGTTATACACCTGTAGTGAATTTTTCTATGCTGTTAGAAATAATGTAAATAGAAACATTATGGGCTGATTTTTTCTTTTATATTATTATTATTACTATGTAATTACAGTAATCATAGTTCCTTGTGATTGTATTTATTATATCTTTCGTGTGTTATTGACACAGATTTTATCATATGCCTTTTGTTTCTGTTATCTTTCAACATTAACATTTTTTTTCTTCTTCATTATCATGACAGATTTGGGATAAAGTTTATGGCGTGAAAGTTTCAGATGCTGCAAAAGCAGATGCATATAAGCCTGAGAAACTTGCATCTGAAGTCATTACAGCTTCTGAGAGTAGGAAGCGGGTTGCTTTTATTGGCCTTGGAGCTATGGGATTTGGCATGGCAACTCAGTTGGTCAAATCAAATTTCTCCGTTTTCGGTTATGATGTAATTTCTCTGTATCGGATCTTAACCTATATTGCATTAAACAAATGTTATATTTGCTTTACAAGTTGATAATGGTATCATATAAGTTAGTTGGTGGCTTTATTAATCAATGATTCAAATGTTTGTCCACATCATCAACCAAATTAGTATTAATAAGAAATTTCCCATTTTCTATTAGGAATCAGAAAATCAAAAGTCAGGTCCAAGATTAATCTTTTGGAGGCACATAGAAGTTTAGACATGAGTTGTTTTTGAAGTTTACTTCGTTTGTATTTCTTGATATAGATTTGAATGAAAATAATGAGTAATCATTGATGAGGTACTAGTATTTTAACTTAAGTGGTAATCATTAAGAAAAGACCAAATGAAGTGGCAACGTGGTATGCATCAGAATTAACGATTCAAATTAAAGCTGATCTTAGCCGTGATGGACAATCACTGATTCTGACTAAAGCTGGTTTTAACTTACCCTGTTTATCATGATTGTTGGAATGTGTGATTGGTTTCATATATCTCTTTACTTCTTACCTGTTTATGTGATTGCAATTTGTATACGGTCTAGAATTTAGACGTTAATGTTAACATCAAATTATTTATTGAATATCATGGGTTTAATGTTGAATGACCACTAAAAGCATTTCAAATCCTTATTTTTATTTTTACATATAGGTGTATGAACCAACTCGAGTCCGATTTTCAGATGCTGGTGGCTTTGTTGGAAACTCTCCAGCTGAAGTGAGTAAAGGTAAATTTATACATGCCATACTATGTACCTAAACAAATTGGTACTCACCTATTGAGCTACAAATGGTCTAGTACAGTATTGAATAATAAGATGAATAAGTAAGTGACTTTTCTTTCCCTTGTGTAGAAGTAAAAAGGTGACACTAGGAATTGTTTTCAACTGTATCTCATCTAAATGAAGTCAAACTTTACCATATTTTGCAAAACTAATGCTGTGATGAATTTCAAAACTAATGGTATCCAAGTTCACTTGTCATATCGTTGCATATACCAATTGCAATTTCTTTCCCGGTCACCATCCATGCTCAACAAGGTAAAATTAAAAGAGAAATGATATTTGTACAACCATTTTTGGGACAACCTTTTTCCCCCTCTTCTTAAAAACAATAGAGAGAGAAAGAGGAAGAGAGAGAGAGAGAGTAAGAACACTGTGAGTATGAGAGAGAGAATTGTCCCAAAAGTTGTTACAAAATGGCTGTACAAATGTCATTTCTCAAATTAAAATCAGATTAGTTTTAAACGTAGAGTTTAGTGAGATAAAATTTATAGCATTCAGCAATCAAGAGACAAATTTGTTGCAAGCTTCAATAAATCAATCATAGATAATAACTTATCATCATTTCATTGTGTACTAATGTTGCCACAGAAAGTAGGCCGATGAACCAGCCTGTTTTATTTGGAATCTGATTATTTTTAGGATCAATAATGCCCTCAAGGGTTCTTGTACTATTTATGTAATCTTGGTTTTGTATATGTCCATTTTGTCTAACTAGTTATTAGGGTGATATTCTCAATGAGCATTTAATATGATTGATACAAGCTGCCTGCATTAACGATAATGAAGAAACAAATGGGAATATGATAAAATTAAACTTAAATAGATTTGTTATAAGAATCAAGAAATCCTACGTAAGCTCTAAGAGCGCAGAATGATCTGTTGCGGTAATTAGTAATTAGCTGTGTGCATGAGCACATGACAGATGGGTTGTCTGTGCCAAGTATTGAACCCGTTTGTTTATTTTTGTTTTAAATGTATGTTTTTAATTCTTTCTTTTTATGTAAATGACTTTTCTAGATTCATAGAAATAAAAATATGTCAACCAATCTCAAGTCCTCCACACCTACCAGTTATTCACACATATTATTGCTTCCAGATGCTGAGGTTCTCATAATCATGGTCGCAAATGAAGTTCAAGCAGAGAATGCTTTATATGGAGAACATGGTGCTGTTTTAGGTGCGCACATGTATCTCGATAGCCCCTATTATGATTCATCTTTTTAACTCTACTAATCCTTCTTTCTGCACTTTGTAGTTCTTCCTCCGGGTGCAACTATCATTCTCTCTTCTACAGTTTCTCCGGCATATGTGAGTCAGCTAGAGCGTAGATTGCATAGTATGTTACTACTCCGTTCTGATGGTTATCTAATGTGTATTATATTTCAGAATTTCTTTTTTACTTTCCTCTTTTATGCAAGAACAATTGAGTTTTGGGATTGTCAACTCACAACTGTTACAATTGGGCTTGAATTTTTATGACTGAATCATGTGACATGCAGGTAGAAGGAAAAGTAAATCACAATGTTTATTAGCCTAGTTGTAAATCGAATAAATTTGTAACGATAAAAGTAGGAGGCAAATTCGTTTAACTCAATAATTGGGTAAATATTTCTGGCCACGTAGACACGAAGGCATGCCATGTTTTAGAAAATCTTCAAGAGATTAATGTTAGCCTCTGGCTTATTGGTGTCATGCAAAATGGATAAGTATACCATCCTGTCAGCTTATATTTTCGATTAATTACAATTGTCCCCTCCCACTTGTGAATACCCTGAAGACCTGAGTGAACAGAAACAGACTGTTTTAATTATCCCAGTATGACACACATAAGTTTGTATTGTTACAAATCATAGATTAAAACTTCTGGACATTGGACACTCCTCATCTCTAAAACATGGTTTAATGTAGTTATATTTAGTGTCAATACCTTGATTTGATGCACTTGGTTAGGAGTTCAATGGTAATGCTTAAATCTCTTAAGGCGATTTGTGTATGTTTGTTTGTCCCCCCCCCATCAAATATATCTAATTCTTAAAAAATGTGAGATAATATTACTCTAAATGTGCAGAATCTTCTATTTTAGGATTATGTTTTCTTTTGATCAAATAGAGAAATGTGTTTACGTAAAAGTTTGCACTTGATTATTTTTGTTTTGTTGAGTTTGATGACTGTGAACTGACAATTCAACATGGTATAGTAGATATACATATAATCTGTAGTTTCCGTTATTTGAACCTTGGTCACGGTTAATTGTATGATGTTCATAAGGAATGTTATTTCTTTATATTGAATGATTTTTAGAGTTCATTTTAGAGCATGCTTTTATTCCTTTAATGAAGGATGTAGTTGACTAATTTTTATTTGTTAACATGGAATAACACAGATGAAGGTAAGAATTTAAAGTTGGTGGATGCCCCTGTTTCCGGTGGTGTTCAGAGGGCCTCCGACGGAACACTTACGGTATGGTGTACGTCTTTGGTTTTTAGTTAAACTGCTCTTTTGATTTTGTGAACTGAGGCACTGAAGTCATGTATATTTCTCAGATAATGGCTTCAGGGACTGATGATGCTCTCAAGAGTGTCGGCAATGTCTTATCAGGTAACACGTACTTAGCATAGAAGTGAATAATGTCAATTCTGTATTTGGGTTTACAGATTTCTAAAATAATTTTCTTGTCATTTCTTGTTGTTCTTTTTGATCAGCCTTGAGCGAAAAGCTTTATGTTATCAAAGGTGGTTGTGGTTCTGGAAGGTATTGTTCAATTTATATAAGTCAATCATTCTTAATCCATTTTGTCTCATAATAGTACTACTTTCCATATGCTTGAAACATGTAATTCAATGCTAACTCTGATAGAAGGTGACAGTAAAATTGAGTGAATGAGATTACATTAATGCGAACTAATTTATAGTATCATTTTGGTCTATTTTGTTCTCCAGTGGTATAAAGATGGTTAACCAATTGCTAGCTGGAGTTCATATTGCATCATCTGCTGAGGCAATGGCATTTGCTGCAAGATTGGGTTTGAATACAAGACTGTTGTTTGATTTTATTACAACTAGTGGGGGAACATCCTGGTATGTCTCTTCCATGATGTGATCAATCTCTCCTTCCTTCTCTTCCCCTGGCCTAATATGGAAAAACAATAAACAAAATCAAAGTATTTCAAAGATTTTTTTCTTTTCTTTTTTCATAATCATCGTTTGACATTATGATTGTGTTCATGGCTTCTTTCTCATGCACCGCTCATGGACATTTCAAAGGATTGTCATTGTTCCCTGTTTATTTTCATCTCTTAATTTGGACGATTTCTTCTCCCTAGTTGTCCACTCCTTTTTTTTCTTCATTATTTTCTATATAATAACACATTCATAGATTTGAACAGCAAGTGTTAAAACTGTGCTTAAGAGATGTATCCTGTTTCAGGATGCTAGAAAACCGTGTTCCACACATGCTAAACAATGATTACACTCCTTATTCAGCGCTTGATATCTTTGTGAAAGATATGGTAAGAAATAATCTATTTTTTCCTCTCTGTTTCACAGGAGCATTGTGAGACACTCAATATGAATAATATTTTAAGATTTCTTTTATTAATATATTTTCATTCACAGGGAATTGTTACTCGTGAATCGTCTTCTTTAAAAGTTTCACTTCAACTATCAACTATAGTTCACCAACTGTATCTGTCAGGTTCTGTATATCATTTTGAATCTTTATGATGAATACATTATTAGGTTATTTTGTTCAATTTGATCATTCCTATTGCAGACTTTAATTGTTGGAAGAAAAAATAATATGAATAAAGCATGATCCTATTTTGGGGCAGGGGATATGAAGCCTTATTTCAAATTAGATTAAACTAAAGGAAGAAAAAGAAGAGGGTGGAGATGAGCTTGTCGGTATGATGAAGGGTGGTGCATTTAGGATCTATTTATTCACGCTCTTATTTAAAATGAACCTCATCCTATTTCATGGAGTGACATTGAGATACTGCAGAATACAATCCACAACTTGCAAGTGTCACACTCCTGGGTCATGCATGAACTAATTCACTACGCTAACTGCATATGCTAAATCTGGTCTTTTGTGTGCCGAGTAAATCAATTTTTCCCATTAATCTTTGATATTGAACTTTATCAACCTTAACACTCTTATCTTTGAGGCCCATTCAATGATTTTGCTCGAAGGGGATACCTGTCTATTTTCATCCTTGCTTGCTAGTTTCCATCTAAAGGTCAATCACATTTTCTTTAGAAATGAAATGCCCTGTTTTGAGTGGGTCGCTTTAATCCCAAGGAATTATTTGAATTTCCCAAGGTCTTTCATCTAAAATTCTGCCACTTACTTCTCCGTGAGCATTTGCCTCTCAACCGGATCATGTCCTTTGATAATAAGATAATCAGCATATACAAAAGTACAATTAGTTTAACTCCTTGTGAATATTAGTTTTCCGCCCAAGATTGGAGGCTCTTGATGCCATATAAAATTCTGAATATTATTGAAATAGTTAAAGTTACAAACTCTAATATGATGACTGCACCTAGTAAATAATTATTATCAAGAAAATAAAGAAATACAACGGAGGCTAATAATTACGTACAATGTTACTTACAACAATATTCAAATTATTCATTCCTACCTTGCAAGTGCATCTCGATACACTGAAGGATACATCTATTCTAATATGTACATACCAAGCTACTTCGAAAGGGCTATTGGTAATTAATGAATTATTTCCACAGGGGTCTTATGCTCTAATGCTCATATTATTGTGGCACCCAAATTTAAAACATGTAAACAATAAAATTTAGCTACATAGTTTTTAGCAAAACTAACTACAAAAGTCCTTTTCCATAAGTCGGGGTCAGTTATCAAACAACAAAAATGTAATATCGTATCCTGAATCATATCTAAATAGTTTTCAACAAATGATGCAAAGTAGAAACAGGGAAAAAAGGACTTTTAGAAACTATAAGAAGTACTTTCTGAGACTTGTAACATTGTTGTATAGGTTCTGCTGCTGGATGGGGACGGAAAGATGATGCTGGTGTGGTCAAGGTATGAAAACCTATTTTTGATTGAAAGAATCTCTAGAGTTTGATATTTAATTCTTTTTGTTTTATCGGAATCAAATGAGAAAGCAATTAGCTTGACAAAAATAACAATTTTAGGCTCTGCCATAACAATACTCAGTAACTCTATGTTTGATATATTTACCTTATAGTTGAATCAACTAGTTTTTCAAAGTAAGGAAGAATTTTGTACTCACGATTTTCCTAGTTTCTGTATTATTGCATCTATATTGGTGTTTTCCAACACTAACCAACTACCTGAAAGGTTTGAGTTGTTAGGCGAAGTCTCATGGATGGTTTTATCACTTTTTATAGGTTTATGAGACTCTAACTGGTGTTAGAGTTGAAGGAAAGGTCCAGTCTTTCAGGAAAGATGCTGTATTGCAATCTCTTCCAGCCGAGTGGCCCCAAGATCATGTTCTTGACATACAAAAATTAAAAGAAAGCAATTCAAAGATTTTGGTTGTTCTGGATGATGATCCAACAGGAACACAAACTGTTCATGATATTGAGGTATTAACAGAATGGTACGTGCTACTCATTGCCTTTTGTCATTTCTCAAATAGTGACTTCTTTAGAAGTAAAATATCAAGTTATTATCAATTGGACATATTCATGTGCAGGACTGTTGATTCACTGATTGGGCAGTTTAAAAGATCTCCAAAATGCTTTTTCATTTTGACAAACTCCAGGGCACTGAGTTCTGACAAGGTAAAAGCTTAGTCCTCATGTACCAATAAATCTACAAATTTTTTATTTAGTTATCAAGCACAAGATGTATTACTTATATGTTCTCAATTATAGCCATGGATGAAAATTTAAAACACTATTCAAAGATAGAATAGGCCACATGTTTATGTTTTTCAAAAGCATTACACTGTGTTTTATTGTTTCCCTATAACTGGTAAAGCATGCGATACGAAGTACAAAGAAGAAGTGTTCGTGTCTTTATTATGGACATGCAAGGTTTGAGCTGTAATATCTGCAGCACTGATGTATCTAGGTGCCATCCAATAAAAATACCTCCAAAGCTACCTGAGCTGTGTAATAGTTGTAGCGCTTAAGCATCTTAGTGACATATAATAAAGAGAAATGATATCTGTACAACCATTTCGTAACAACTTTTGTGACAACTTTCTCTCTCATACTCACATTATGTTTTTACTTTCTCTCTCTATTGCTTTGGTTTCTGTGTCGATACCCACTTTTGTTTGTAAATTTATGGTTGTCCCGAAAGTTGTCACATAAATGGTTGTTCAAATAACACACCTCTATAATAAAATACTTCAAAAGAAACCTGATGCATGAGCTGTTCTCCAAACCAGAGTTCAAGCTATTAGATATTTCAATGATCAGAAATATTGAGTTCAATGAAGTTCATAATTTACATTTGATATTTGACAGGCCACTGTATTGATAAAAGAGATTTGCAAAAATCTAGACACTGCAGCAAAATCAGTTGACAAGATCGATTTTACGGTTGTTTTGAGGGGCGATTCAACATTGCGCGGGCATTTTCCAGAGGCAAGGATGATTTATTTTAGCTCAGTGGTTATTGTATTCCACGGGATTGGGGCTTATGCTTCAATTTGGAAAATGACACGACTGTCTTTTACAGGAAACAGATGCTGTTGTTTCAGTATTGGGTGAAATGGATGCATGGATAATTTGTCCATTTTTCCTTCAAGGAGGCCGTTACACTATCAATGATACACATTTTGTTGCTGATTCCGAAATGTATGTATTTCCATTCATAATCTAGCTATAAGGAGTCCTGAACGGATACAAAGTTATAATCCTACTTGTTTTTGTCTGCAGGCTTGTTCCTGCAGGGGACACGGAGTTTGCTAAAGATGCTTCCTTTGGCTACAAATCTTCAAATCTATGTGATGTAAAGCTTTTTGTCCCTTCCTTTGATTTGATCAATTTAATTTATATTTTCAGATTATTGATAAGAATAATAATGTCTTGAGATGTTTTTTATCCTGATATAGTGGGTAGAGGAAAAGACAAATGGTCGCATACTTGCAAGTAGTGTTGTATCTATTTCTATCCAGCTTTTGAGGAAAGGGGGGCCAGATGCAGTTTGTAAGCATCTATGTAGTTTGAAGAAGGTATGTTAAATTTGAGATATGGTTTCTTCTCTTTAGTTTCTAAAAACATGTAGGTTTTCTTTGCCTACACAAGATATTATGAATAAGTAGAGGTATTCAATCTACTTACTGAGATTATGTATATTGCATTAAGCAGGGGTCAGTATGCATAGTAAATGCGGCCAGTGAAAGAGACATGACTGTGTTTGCACTTGGAATGATCAAGGCAAAAATTCTTTCTTCTACTCTGTGCTTTTTCTTCTTCCCTTTCTGCATGTTTGTTTTACTGATGAAAATGATCTTGTATTGTTCCGACTTATTAACAGGCCGAGTTGTCAGGGAAACGTTTCTTGTGTCGCACTGCTGCTAGCTTTGTATCTGCCTGTATCGGAATCATTTCTAAACCTCCGGTGTTGCCAAAGGATCTAGGAATAGGCAGAGAAAGGAATGGAGGTTTGACTATTGTGGGATCTTATGTTCCAAAAACAACAAAGCAGGTGAAAATTTGAATCAAGTTATTGATATCAAATTTTCCAAGGAAACCCATTTTCTAATTTTTTTTTCCTCATGCTTATAATCCCAGGTTGAACAGCTTAAATTACAGTGCGGTCATTTCTTAAGAAGCATTGAGGTGATAAACATTCTAATTTTCTTTTCATCATTTGTTGTTAGTTTAAATCCTCTCATGTAGTTAACAATAATGTAAATCTATTTAGTGAAAGCATTCACTTTTATGCCTAATGCAATCTTTCTTTTTATATTTTATTTGCTGGTCTGATGAAGAATCTTTTGTAATAGGCTTCCGTTGAAAAACTTGCAATGGGGTCTATTGAGGAGAGGGAGGATGAAATCAGTAGAACAGCTGAATTAGCAGATGTATATCTTAAAAATCGTAAAGACACTCTTGTAATGACCAGCCGAAATCTCATAACCGGGAAATGTTTGTCTCTCTCCTTTGTGATTTTTATCCATTCTCTCCACTTCTTTCTTGTCAAGATTTTATAACTATTTTAGCATTCAAGATCATCTCTAAGATAGCTTCTCTGTTCTTGTTATGACCATTCAAAGAATGCTAGTGCATTTAAATTTGTGAAACAATTTTTATGTCCCTCTTTTTAATCTTCCAGTTTATTTTCAAATTTGCAGCTGCCTCTGAGAGTTTGGACATTAACTATAAAGTGAGTTCTGCTTTGGTGGAAATAATGAAAAGAATAACTACAAAACCTCGCTATATAATTGCAAAGGTACTCTACGTTTAAATGACTCAGTGAACCTGCATTCTGCTGTTTAGTTAGTTACTTGTTTGTGTAAGACATAATTTTTAAAGAGTATTTATTTTGTGCTGAAAAAATATACTGCTTATCCTTTCTTTTTGATTATGTCCCAAGTTTTAATCAAACACTGACAAATAGTACCTTTTCTAGGGTGGTATTACCTCTTCAGATCTTGCTACAAAAGCCCTTGGTGCAAAATGCGCCAAGGTTGTTGGACAAGCACTCGCTGGTATTCCGTTGTGGCAACTAGGCCCTGAAAGTAGACATCCTGGAGTTCCTTACATTGTCTTCCCAGGCATGTCTTCTGTAGTCGTCATTTTCCTTCTTTTTAAGTTACATTTTGTAACCAAGTCTGAGTACATGGTACTAATAAGTCTATATCTTTCTTCATTCTAAATCTCATCTCAATTTTTTGAAAAATAATTTCTCTTTGGTAGGTAATGTTGGTGACAGCGAAGCATTGGCTGCAGTCGTGAAGTCTTGGACGTGTCCAACCACAATTTCATCAACAAAAGAGATTCTAAACGTAAGGATAATATGGTTCAAGGTTTTGCATCCGCATCTTCACAAATACTGATTTTTTGTTCTTTTTGGCATAAAGAATGCAGAAAATGGTGGATACGCTGTTGGGGCATTTAACGTCTATAATTTGGAAGGAGTTGACGCTGTTGTTTCTGCTGCAGAGGAAACGCAAAGTCCTGCAATATTACAGGTCAGAAGCAATCAGTTGAAAATATTGATTTGCATGTGTTCATTTTCATTGCTATGAACACAATTCAAGAGTTCTAAGCTTGTTAATGAAAGTGATGTAGTATGATAAGCCTAGAGTACTCCTCTAACTAAGGTTTTGCATGATCTTTGAGAAAAAGAAATCTCAAAAGTCTAAAATTTTGCAAACCGATCTTAATAATATATGGTACTGAAGGGAATTAATAACTCAAATATAATATAATCCTAGATATGTATCAAATCTAAACTCCTAATCAAATTTAAAAAACCAAACCTATTACACGGATCAAACTATTTTGAGGAAATAAGGGCTTTAAAAAAAAACTAAACTTTATTGCATTGTTGATTGATTGCTTCGTATTATTTATATAAGGGCTTTTTAGATGACTTGAAATTCTTTTATTTAATATTTTTAAAACATGGTGTTTCTAAAGTTGTTGTACAACCTATATAATTTTCAGATTCATCCTGGCGCCTTGAAGCAAGGAGGAATTCCCTTGGTTGCTTGTTGCATTTCTGCTGCAGAGCGCGCTAGTGTAAGTGGCAATGATGTTATTTGAAGTTTTTTATTTTACTTTCCTTTGTTTTTAATAAAAAAAATAATCATTTGAAGTGAATGGACATCTAATTGGTAATGAGAAAGAAAAGTTATTTGTCAGGATGGAACAAACAAGGACATGCCTTATAAAATGATACTGAAAAGTTTGTCCCTCACCATATTTTTTTATTACAATTTTTTAAAACGCATCTATTATTTCCAGAAATTTTGAAAATTTGAATATATTGTTTTTGAAAATGCATTCTTCCTAGTGTGTCTTCCATCACCTCTCTACCACAATTATTCACTACATGAGTCTTCCATCTCCTTTTTAGAAATTTAAAAAGAACATAAATTTTATAAAATGAAAACTGAAAATGTTTTCAAGAAGTAAACGGGGTCTTATGGTTTTGGATGCTTTGATAGAGTCAAGAGAAACCAGTATCATTCAACAAAACAAATGAGGGTGTTACTAACTTTCTGATTTGCATCGATCATATGTGGGTTAGGAAAGCACAAATGATCTTTATTCACACTTGGATAAATATTTGTTTGTGTATTGTTATATTTCACTACCTATATTTCTAGCAGGTGCCCATCACTGTTCACTTTGATCACGGAACTTCAAAGGAAGATCTTGTGGAAGCTCTTGAACTGGTAATTTGCATTTCTACTCGCATAACATTCATATGTAGACCACAAATTCAACCTCAAAGATGATGAGGCATGCATTTATAGTTTTCTTTATTATCTCTACTTCTCAAAAATAAAATTGTATGTCTGAATGCAACAATTCCAGGGAGTCAGTTCTTTGATGGTGGATGGTTCACATCTTTCTTTTGAAGAAAATGTTAAATACACAAAATTTATATCATTATTGGCTCACTCAAAAGATATGTTGGTTGAAGCTGAGCTAGGAAGATTGTCAGGGACAGAAGATGACTTGACTGTCGAAGAGTATGAAGCCAAGCTAACAGATATTAATAAGGTCGCTCACTCCTCTAAAATAAGATCTCAAAATATTCTTCTGTGCTTTCCATTGCTAAACTTACTAATGCTGGTCTCATTTATTTCAGGCGGAGAAATTCATTGATGAGACTGGCATTGACGCTTTAGCAGTGTGTATTGGTAATGTGCATGGAAAGTACCCGGCAAGTGGACCAAAACTCAGATTAGATTTGCTTAAGGTGATAGTATATTTCTGCTTGTAATATCCATTCACTTACTTATTTAGCAAAAAATAAAAGACAGAAAATATCCATTCAGTTACTCATTTACCAAAAAATAAAAGACAGAAAATCTCTTAAATCAACTTTTCAGAAGAAGTTCCCCTATTAAAAAAATAATAACAGAAATTAGCATATTATAGAAGTGAAAACAACTTTTTTCAACCTCTGACATATATATAGGAAATACTTTTAGTTCCTCAAATTGTTCTATAAAGTAATCATCTTTTCAATATGTATAATTCAATGCGGCATTTGATCTGTATTTATGGAGTAACATCCTTACAGTCTTGGTGATACTGAGTTGCCTTTAAGAGAATTTATTTTGGTTGAAGCCGATTTTCTAGGTTTCCATGTCTTCCTCCCTATTTTCTTTCCTTTTCAAAAAACAAAATTTCAGTGGCAGTGGATGCCTAATGTGTCCGAATGGATAGTCATTTGAACCATAGTTGAGGTTTCTTTTCATATTAAGATCTTGACATTCTACAATGTTTAGGAGCTGCGTACTGTGAGCCAGAAGAAAGGAGTTTTGCTGGTGCTTCATGGTGCATCTGGTTTGGGCACTGAACTTGTTAAGGTACAGTTACATAAAATATTTGAAATTTAACTTTATGTTTTGTCTGTCTTTAAAGTAACATCTACATGCTATGAGCATCGAGCCTAGGATACAGCTGCCTTATATCACAAAATTTGGGCTTGTGAGACTGTTTGAGCGAATTTATGAAAACAACTAATGACATGTCCGCAAAGTTTGACTTTATTTTATTTTTGTTATAGAAATAAATTTACTATTATTGCTTAATTATGCTGTTTATTCAAACCGGGAATTTGAAAGTTATCCTATATGTTAAACCTCTTATTCATAAAAATAACTTTAATGTGATTGGCAATGTAGATTTGAAAATCGAATAATACTAGCAACATGTTCTTGAAAGTTTATATTGCTAACCTTGCAAGAGCTTTTTGATTCATGACAGGAATGCATAAGTCTTGGTGTTAGAAAGTTCAATGTCAACACTGAAGTAAGAAAAGCATACATGGACTCCCTAAATACCCCAAAAAATGATTTAGTTAATGTTATGGCTTCTGCAAGAGATGCCATGAAAGCTGTAGTAGCAGAAAAGATGCATCTCTTTGGTTCAGCAGGAAAGGCATGATCAACAAATTCATTTGTTAGGATTAATGGTGTAACTATCAACTTATGTAGTTTTCTAATAAAGAATATTACAGCATCATTAATTCATTATCCATATCTCCTTGAACTCAATAAATGATTATATTTGTTATTTACTTGTCTTACATCTGTGCTTTTTGTTTTGAGGGATCTTGCAGTTTTACTTGAATATACCTTTATTTATTCAAAACATTAAGGCAAAGCAAGTTCGTTATCCTTAGAATTTGAATTGGCCTAAAAGGGATTTGGTTTATCACAAGTGAACAAAGTGCAGATATATCTATTAATTGGAAATTAACGCTTAAAATTACAATATATATATATATATAGGAGGGATATTTTGACTCCAAGAGTAAGTGTTTTAACTTACTCCAAATTATGACCTTTAATTTCAATATTGATTAATGGCTTAGGTTAATCGATATGGGTGTGCTTTAATTACATTCTCTGTTGGAGTCAATAGTCATCACCATAAAATAACAAAACAATTAATGTCTTTTAATTGATTATTTTTTTTTATTCTTCTCCCTTTGCTTTTTTTTTTCTCACGCTAAAAGAAATGGAAAAGGGTTAACAGCAAAAAAACATAAAAACCCTACCGTGGAGGTAGTAATACTATTTAACATTTTAAAGAAACTAAGGTAGTAAAAAATTTATAGAGTTTCATTTCACGAAAAAAAGGATCCCAAATATACAATTCTTTGAAACATTTTAACTCAATTAGTCTCGTTTAAGATTTTCGTTTCACTGTTAACATTTTAACTCAATTTTTTTTAGAGGAGTGATATTTGTACAACTAATATTAAACAACTTTGGTGACAACCACCTTTCTCTTCTTGTGATTAGACAAAAACAATGGAGAGAGAAAGAAGAATGGAGAGAATAAAAACACATGTGAGTATGAGAGAGATGGTTGTTTCAAAAGTTGTCAAAAAGTGGTTGTGATTTCTCTCTTTTCTACACTGTTAATACTATCTTAGCACTAAAACATTTTAGCTGATCAATAACTAATCTGAGTTTTACTATTTTTGCTGACAAACATTTTTGCAATGAAAGAGTTTTTATGTTTTGCTGTTAAACCTTTTCCATTTCTTTTAGCGTGAGAAAAAAAAAACCAAAGGGAGAAGAATAAAAAAAATCAATCAATTAAAAGACATTAATTGTTTGGCTTAAATGCACTTTTCACACCCTATATTTCAAAAAGTTGTGATTTTGGCCCCCTTTAAAAAAAATGGTTATTTTGACCCCCTAACTTTTGGACTTATTTTGATTAGCTGATTTTATGCCAATTTCTCAGTCTCTGATGGTGTAAACTGGCATGGGGATAGAATGATGCTGATAAGTGCAGTCCAAACTTGCATGGTGTCCAAACTGGCATGATAAGTGGAGTCCAAACTGATAAGTGAATCCTTCTTTAAGGGGGCCAAAGTTACATCATGTCAGTTTGAACTCCACTTATCAACATGCTTCTATCCCCATGTCAGTTTACACCATCAGAGACTGAGAAATTGTCATAATCTCCATCAAAATCAGCTAATCAAAAGAGGGCCAAAAGTTAGGGGGTCAAAATATCCATTTTTTTAAAGGGACCAAAATCACAACTTTTTGAAACATAGGGGTGAAAAGTGCATTTAAGCCTAATTATTTTGTTATTTTGTGGTGATGAGTGTTGGCTCCAATAGAGAATGAAATTAAAGCATACCATATCAATTAATCTAAACCATTAATCAATATTTAAATTAAAGGTCATGATTTGGAGTAAGTTAAAACACTTACTCTTGGAGTCAAAATATCTCTCCTTATATATATATATATAATTTCTTTCAAAAAGAAATTATGTAGTTATTTAACTGTTCGATAATTATTCTTGAGTATTGTAAATGAATTTCACACAAGCATTTAGTTAATAGTTATAATTAATTATTTGTTGATATTTTACCATCTTGTTACTGGTACTGCATTATCATCTGAATATTTTGGGGCAAGTTTGGGATGATATATTTAGATGATAAGGAATTTGCTGTGCAATGATAAATCAAGGGGCAAGTTTTATTTGATATATTTTGACTCATGTCCTTCGTTTTATCCATTTTATTTTGAGTATTATTTTTCCCATCTTATAAGATTCTTGCACGTCTTGCATTTTTTTTAAAAATGTTCTTGTGCAGTCCGAATTTTAAAATCCGGATTCATGTTTACTATTTCGGATTTTATAATCCGGACAATTCTTATGTATAATCAGCCATCAGACTCTCTCACATTTCAACAGTTTTGAGTTTTGCTTTTAAAAACAACAAAAA
>Ga0315914_1004354_pt1 | contig 21201 bp, 14 predicted proteins | sample MpolenodulesMG_FD_203920 | JGI IMG/M metagenome (GOLD analysis project Ga0315914, IMG submission 203920) | Medicago polymorpha root nodule microbial communities from Los Angeles, California, United States - elongated nodules | ecosystem: Host-associated > Plants > Roots > Nodule | place: USA...
CTTGCACTTTCAAGAATATTTTCACTATAATCACACAAGATACTTCCTATGTTCAAATCAAGAGACTTCCTAACAAATAGTTTACAAATAATAAGTTTGGCTGAAAACTTGATATACAATCAATTGTGTTCACAATACAAAACAGTTCAGACTCTAAACTTAAGAATTTTTAAGATATGAAAGTTTATAAGAAATTCTAAGTGTTTCATGCCCAAAGATTTTGATAGAGTTTTGACAAAAGTTAAAATATTGTAGAGTCTCTACTAATCTTCAAGTTTTTAGTCCTTTATATAAAGGTATGAAAGAGACGTTATAGAGGTGCCATCACATCAAAGAGTCGTCGAAGAAGTTTGATCAATCAACATTGATTTGTTGCTTGATATGATTAATGTCCTAGGAGGGAATAATTTGAAAATCATTCCTTGATAGGGAATTAACCGTTCCAATCCACAATAGACACAATTGTAGGTTGTACGATGTGAGCAAATGTTGGAGTAGAGGAGGTAGTGGTTGCATTATTGTACTATTATCCTCCAATGCCTTCTAATTCTTCAGAAAATCCGTTGCTTCAGTCTTGTAATCCTTTCTACATCTTTGTGTCTTCAAATATCCATAATAACTAACTTCAGGTTCTTCACCTCAACTTCTGATGAACTTTAGACTTTGGGTGAACTTCAGACTCTGACAGTCAGCTTTTGGATAGAATTCAGACTCTTACTTCTTCAGATTCTGACTTGCAACTAAGCTTCCCTTGAAAATTCCTTTGCTCTAATTTGTTCTTCCTGAACTAACACTTTATTTTATGACATATAAATTTTAGTCTATGGTCCTGCGAACTTGAACAAATATTAGCATATTCCATTGAACTTTTAATACCTTGTTATCTTTAAAACTTAAGAGGCATGTTTTAAACATATTTTGTTCCAACACCTATAGTTAGAAAACAAAATGTAAGTTTAAAGCAGGGGCGGACATGTCCTCACAATATCAGTGAGGCACAATTTTTTGCAGGTCTGCGGGAATGTTCTGCTTTCTATTTTTCAAAGTCAGTGAATGTGTTACTCTCACTACTATTAGCTTTGTCTCCAGCAATGGAGGAGTAAGAGTAATTTTTTGAGGGGGCAATTTCTTTAGTGTGTGTGTATTATTTTTAAAAATAATTATTTATAAAAAATTGTAGGTACAATGGTACATACTATTAGATTTTATGTCAGTAACTTTGGTTCAACACCTGTATTTTTTTTTAATGGTATTTTTAGTTAAAATAATATAGTTGAAAAGGTAAAATGAGCGTAACAAGGATCGAACCCAAGTTCATTATCTAAATGGCGCGTGAAAAGGTAAAATGGGCATAACAGTGATTGAACATTCATTATCTAAATGACATGCAATTGTACCACTAGACTACACCATACATGATACACCTATAATTTAATTACAAAGATTGATTTATTTATATAATATAACATTTAGCGAAAAAATTTATAAAAAAAAATTGGGTCTGGGTTGGTGTGGCACTTGCCACACCGAACCTAGTTCAGGTCCACCCCTGGTTTTAAGCAATATCCAAAAGAAAAATGAACACATATAAGATTATTATAGTCAATAAAGTTGTTAAAAAGCTAAAAATTGGGCAATAAAGTTGTAAAAAGCTGAAAAACGTCATTGTATTTTCAAATAGACCCCATTAACAGTGATATGTCAAACGGGGAGACAAGGACAAATATAAGATTTTCGTTGTATAAGTTTTTCTTATTTATATATGATATAAGATATAAGATTTATTTGACATGTAGCAGTACAAACATGATATTCCATAGTTAGAGAGCAAAGTGTGAGCTTAAAAAGCAAATATTCAAAGGGTAATGAAACATATATGATTATTAAAGTTGTCAAAATTATGAAATGTAGTATTTAAAGTTGTAAAAAATTGAAAAATGTCATTTTATTTTCAAATATACCCCATTAATAGCGATGTGTCAAATGGGGAGGCAAGGACAAAAATAAAATTTCTATTGTATATGATTTCCTTATTCCTTATACATTTTATTTTCAAATATATCTCTATTAATGATGATGTGTCAAATGGGGAGGCAAGGACAAATATAAGATTTCCATTGTATAGGATTTTCTTATTTTATAGAAGATTTGTGACATGAAGTAGTGGTACAAGCGTGATAACAATGAACAAAATGGGAGTTTAAAACAATAACCAAAGGGTAATGAAATATATATAATTATTATAGTCAATAACGTTGTTAAAAGACAAGATTTATATAGTATAAGGTTTTCTTATTTATATAAGATATAATTTAAGATAAGATATAATATTTTTTTGACATGTAGTTGTACCAACATAGTATCCCATAATTAAAGAACAAAATGTGAGTTTAAAGCAATATCTAAAATGATAATGAAACTTACATGATTATTATAGTTAATAAAGTTTTTTTTGACAAATAGTCACTAAAGTTGTTAAAAAATAAAAGTAGTCAATAAAGTTGAAAAACCACAAAATGTCATCACATTTTCAAATATATCTATATTAACGATGATGTGTCAAATAGAGAGGTAAGGACAAATAAGATTTTCATTATATAATAAGATTTTTTTACTTATATAAAAAAAAAAAGATATAAGATTTCATTTTCAACTAAATAAAAAAAGTACGACATACAGTATAAATACAGGACACATATATGGTTTTGTGTCAAGTAACTCTTAAAATAGGGTGTTGCGTGACAATAAACAAACTACGCACACTACTTATGTTTTTGTCGGCAACCTATGTGTACAATGTATGTACTTTCTAACTAATCTTCGTGTCAATTTCTTTAGTTTGTTCAGAAATGGAAAGTACGTTGAAAGAGCCTCTAATTAGTGTTACAAACACAAAGGGTGGTTTCAGAACCTTACCTTTCATCATAAGTAAGTAACACAATTCATTTGCTACAATTTAATGCTTCATCATATCATATATTATATATACATACATGCAAATTCTATTTTGAATCACTTTCATAATTGATCCATGATACATTATCAGTTCTTTCATATTTGAAGTTGACCTCTCTTCCACAAGGAAAAATAAATACGTATTTTTCAAGACTCACATGCTTGTTTGGTCAAGTGGCATATTCCGTTGAACGTCGTCAAGAACGGTATAAGCGTATGTGGATGAAAAACTTTAACGGAGTGCAGTGATAGATCTATAAAATTCGATTTGTGGGGGCAAAATTATTTACTATAGATGTTTATATAAAGACATATCAATATACATGATAAAATGATGACAATAATGACCAAAGTAAAATGTTAGAGATAGTGAAAAAACTATGTCATTTTATATTAAAAAACATCTATGAATGTTGTAAGATATTTCTCTACATATCTACAAATTTTAAATTTTTTGTACGTTATTTCATTTTTTACACTAGCAAATGATTTTGTGTATATGATTAAACAATCATTAAAAAATTTATCTTTATATCATTATGTACTTGATTTTTCACAAATAAAATTATTGCAAATTTTTTTGTGAGGACTGACATATAATTTTTAGTGGAAATAAAAAATAAATTATCTATTATCTTATAACAAAATGAAGAAACTAGATGGGGAGCATAACCAGATGAATAGAATATTGCTTTAAGCTCACTAACAAAATCTATTATCTTATAAATCTAAGAATTTAGGGATCAACTCAACTCAGCAAAACCGTTGATTTGTAGATAAAGTAGATGGGGAGCATAACCAGATAACCAGATTAAAAATTAGGTGTCCAAATCTTGCTATGATCCTATTATGGTGCACTTGGTGTGACCTTATATCTTAAGTCAGCTCTTTGGAAAACTTTTGGTGTTGGTCCATTATATAAGGATGATGATTTATAGATTGTGGAATAGGCATTGAAGATTCATATTTTGTTTTTTTGATGTAAATGACTACATCCCGTGTCATAGTGTTAGGCACTAAGAGCTTTTTGCCTTCTGTTTAATAGATCAAACCAAGATATCATGGTGTCTTTGGATGAATTGTTGTATTGCCTTGATGGCTAAGTGTAGCCATAAGCCTTGTGGGAGCTTTTGGTGTAACAACACTTTTGTATGGTGTTTTGTCCAACTTGCGAGTAAATGATTTCGTGGGCCCTTTGCAACCTTTTATAAAAAGTGCGTAGAGTTCGCTCACTTTGATGTTGGGTTATTATTATATTATATGGTGATTTATTTCCTTGTTTTTTTTGGCAGCGAACCAGGCATTTGAGAAAATGGCAAGTTTTGGAATATTGCCAAACATGATTCTGTATTTAAACAGACATTATGGGATGGAAGCTGCTGCAGCTACCAATGTAATCCTCCTCTGGTCAGCAGCTACTAATTTCACACCAATTCTTGGTGCTTTTCTTGCTGATTCTTACTTTGGTCGCTACTCTACCATCGCATTTGGCTTGTTTCTCAATTTACTCGTAAGTTCGTATTTATTGTTAAGAATTAGATAGCGTTTGACAATGTGTGCGTAACTGGTGGATAATCCTTGCCTTACAAATCAACGGTTTTGCTGAGTTGAGTTGATCCCTAAATTCTTAGATTTATCTTAGAAATCTATTTTGTTTTTCATTTTTGCTCCTTAATTTTTTCTAGTATTCTTTCTTTATTTATTCATTAATTTATGGATATGGATTCCCTACCTTTAGAATAGAAAAATATGCAGTTACTTCTCAATCGTTGATATGATATCAGTCATTCGCTTAGATTGCACTTCCACCATATTAGCTTTAAATAATCTTCACCATCGTTGATTTGAAATCGAATGACCGAGATCAATAAACGTGTTACTATGAGTGCAATCCAAATCCGCTATAATAACATTTTCATGTTGTATATTTATTTTGGACCAATACTTCTTGGTTACTTATATTATTATGTGTCACACTATAGGGAATGCTACTTTTTTGGCTAACGACTATGATTCCAAACCTAAGTCCTTGTGATCCTATCACTATGAGCTGCAATTCTCCCACAACATCACAACTTGCTTTCTTATACTCTTCTCTATGCTTAATCTCCATTGGAGTTGGTGGTGTAAGAGCTTCCTCTTTAGCCTTTGGCATTGATCAACTAAACAAGGAAAAAGATGCAGGGGTCGTAGACGGCTACTTTAATTGGAGCTTTGCTTTAACAGCAGCTGCAGTCCTAATTGGAATGACCATTTTGGCATACATTCAAGAAAATTTTGGTTGGATTGTTGGATTTGGTGTACCTGTTGTCTTCATGTTCATATCTATGGTTTCTTTCTTTTTAGCTTCTTCACTCTATGTTAAGGTGGAACCAAAAGGCAATGTGATCAGCGAGTTTGCTCGAGTTGTCATCGCGTCTTACAAAAACAGAAACCTCAAATTACCATCACCAAATGTCTTAAATGATGGCATGTACTTTTGTGACAAGGATTCTGCAATGCTTATGCCAAGTGATAAATTCAGGTATCAAATTTATGAACCATTCAAGTGTACATTGTTGTATTTTTGTCGAGTAAAAAGTACATAAATCAACTCATTATCTGATCCTATTTTTGGAGTGTTTTGAGATCACTAACCGGCTTTCACATGTGATTTGATTGAAAGGTTTCTAAACAAAGCATGCCTTATAAAAAATCCAAAACAAGAACTCAATCAAGATGGAGAACTTCAAAACCAATGGAGCCTTTGCACAATAGATCAAGTAGAAGCATTCAAAGCAATGATCAAAATCATCCCAATTTGGATAACAGGAATGATAATGTCTATAAATACGAGTCAAGGAACATTTTATGTACTAGAAGCATCCTCCATGAACCGCCACATAACTTCGAACTTCGAAATTCCCGCAGCTTCAGTGGCAACATTCATGGTTCTCTTTACAGTACTATGGCTTATCCTCTATGATTGTGTTATAATCCCTTCAGCATCAAAACTAAGACGTTCACCGACTCGATTAAGAGTAAAACAAAAAATGGGAATTGGACTACTAGCAATATGTCTATCAACAGCTTCATTAGCAATTGTAGAAGGTAAAAGAAGAAAATTAGCAATTGATGAAGGATTTCAAGATTTTCCACAAGGTGTTGTGAACATGTCAGTTATGTGGCTATTGCCTAGACAAATTCTTGATGGTTTTGCTGAAGCTTTTAATGGTGTTGGACAAAATGAGTTTTATATATGTGAATTGCCTCAATCCATGTCTAGTGTAGCATCAACACTTTCTGGATTAGGCATGTCAATTGGAAATGTTTTGGCTAGTTTGATTTTGAGTGTTGTTGATAATGTTACTAAGGGAGAGGGAAATGAAAGTTGGGTTTCTAGTAACATAAATAAGGGACATTATGATTACTATTATTGGCTTCTTTTTGGATTGATGCTAGCCAATTTTTTAAGTTTTCTTTGTTTTAGTAAGGCTTATGGACGTTGTAAGGGAGAAGAAAATGAAGGTCAAGTGGAAGGAAATTAGGAATAGGTGATATAATTATATAATAAAGTCTATATTTGTTGATATCATACAAAATTGCTTTAAACTCCATAATACAAAATATAGAACTTGAATTTGATTTTCATTGATCTTTTGGTCCCATAATACAAAACACTTGATTCTAATACATAAGCAAAGCAAATAATAAGGCAAAACAAGATTGTTGATTTTTATTCTTCACACCAGAAACCTAAAATTATAAATGGAATATGCTCAACAATCAAACCCCTTGTGTATTTGCTTTAAACCCTTTCACCAAATACAACTTCAGTCAACTGAGAGCACCCACTTCATCACTATTATTGCGTTCGCTATAGCCAACAATTTCAACATCAGACTCATATATATGCAAAAAGGATCTGTAATCTGCATCTGCATCTGCAACCACTTCAAAAATTTTCGAACCATCACTATGATTAATAGCACTATCAGTTTCAATAATAGGATTATATTTATCCAACAAGGATCTGTAATCTGCCTCTACTTCATCAATGTTTGAACCATCAATATGATTACTAGCACTATCAGCTTCAATTACAGGATTATATTTAGCCAACAAGGATTCGTAATCTGCCTCCACTTCATCACTGACACCGGTACATTCACCCGAAAGTATTTCGCAATCATCATTTGTATCATCATCTATCGTATGATCACTTTCGTCTGTTAAAATTGTGGCATTGTCACAAATCTTCGCAGTTGTCTTTGTAGCACTGGTGACACGATTGTGCTTCAAACTATCATTCCTCGCTTCCCGTCTCCTCCATCGCCTTTCTAACCTTTTTTCTTTATCGTTAGGATTAGGACTTTTCAAATTCTGACTCATCCTCCTTTGAAAGGGGAAAGAAAAAGTTACTATAAACATTAATAAAAAACAGAAACAGTCAATTTTAGAGCTACAATTGATATGTTAAGGAAAACAATATCCACAAATTTAAAGCACTCATTGACTGTATTCATACATACACAATCCTAAAAGATATTTTCTTACCATATCTCCTATGAAGCACAAACACTTCTCGGATTAGGCGTGTCCCGGTGTCGGACTCGTGTCGTGTCTGACACCGACACTTATAATTACACTGAATTATGTGATTTTTTCAAATTATTAGCGGTGTCCGTGTCATGTCCGGTGTCCGTGTCCGTATTCTTGCTTCATAGTGTCTGATACATTTAAACTATGTTTTGAGGAACAAAAGGGCAACGATTACCTAACATTAAACAGAAAGCCAAATAAAGGAACTTGACACAATAAATGAAAATAGTTCAAGCAAAAGCTAAAGGAAAAACAAAAGTTGGATATATGATCACTCACACTAGCTCTGACTTGGATTCAAGTCTGAAATTCTCCTAAAGGTATACATAAATTTCACTAAAAATGAAGACCCTATTTAGATAAAGAACTTCATTCAGTGCTTATAGCTTATAGCAAAAGTGTTTGTTGTGTAAATTAAGTATAAGCAATTTCTGCAGTAAAAATGATATAAATTATCCATAAATCCTAACTCAATTGACAATGGTGTCTCGGGTTCGAACTCAAGACCTTCCATTTGCGAGTGAGTTTCATGTGGTATTTACCGCTCCTTCAACAACAACAACAACAACAACTAAGCTTTATCCCTTTCCATTAGGTGGGGTCGGCTAAATGGATCAAATTACGACTCTTTCTACGGAACAAAAAAAAAATTGAAAATAAAAGATGATATACATTAAAATGATTTTCACACAAGCTATAACTGAGAAACAAAAGAGAAAAAGAAATGAAAGCGAAGAGTTACGAGGAACGTACCAAACAGGTAGCGTGTGTTGGTCGGATTTGAGTTCACTTCAGTGAGAATTAGAGAGTTTGAGCTGTGAATGAGAGGTGAAAGTGAAACGAGAGTTTTGGTGGTTGTCTTTTTTTTTTTGGGTTAATTAAATTAGATAATATTAATATTTAAAATTTTGTTGTTAATCTCTAGAAAACAGAAAAATGTTTACGATTTTTTTACAAATACTGAGAAAATGTTGATGATAAAAATGATTTCATCACTTGTTAAGGATTTAAAAATAGTAACAATTGATAACTTTCATGTAAAAAAAGTTTTTTTTTTGGGTACATATGCTTTAAAAGGAAAAAAAACAAGAAAAAGAAGCTTAGTCCCGAGGATAAAGAACCCTCGAGGAGTCACTTAAAAGAAAAGAATTCAAGTCTTCTAGAGGAGAGTCTCAAATCTTGAACTTGTCAATGTTGGCAGCACCCAATTTAGCCAAAAAATCTACACTAGCATTCCCTTCTCTGAGAGTGTGGCATAACTGCACCTCCCAATCCATTCTCAATAAATCCTAAACACAAGCAATGATAGAAGCATATCAACGGTACTTGTTAACTGGCTTAGTAACAATATCAATAATAGTTTTCAAGTTTGAATAACAATAAACTTGATTGCAACCCATATTATTAGCAAGCTTCAGACCAAAAAACAACGTCATAAGCTCCGCATAAGTATTATTTGCAATACCCAGAAAACCATTGAACCCAGTTACCCAACTACCATCTCCTCTTCTAATTAAACCACCAGCTCCAGCTCTACCGTCACAAAGGCAGTTTCCATCCACGTTTAGAACAAAACAATCCTCTCTTGTTGGATGCCAGGACACCCATCTAATGTCAATTGGCGAAATATTACTATTTTAGGGATTTTAAAAACATTTATTGAAATGTAAAGACTATTTTTCAAAGTCACACAAAATGTAGGGACCAAAAATATATTTAACCTTAAAATAATTGGGACCTACTAACTGCCACATCATCACTCCGTTAGAGAATTAACAACATGAGCTAATTTTGATAACGGAGATAAAATGTGAGGATTTTAATAACATTTAATGAAATGTAGGGACTATTCTTTAAAAGGGTGCAAAATGTAAGAACTAAAAGCATATTTAAGCCTTGATTTTATTAAATAAAAGAGTGGACGATAGAGAGAGTGTTTAAAAGTGAGTGTTATTAATATTCCTCTTTTTATAAAGATTAGAAAATGCATTTTTTTTGTTGGTGTAAGGATTTAAAACAAATTTTAGATATTTATAGAGACTATTTTATTTAATTAACATTTTTCTTTTTAACCTTACCTACATACACTAAGATAAGGGTCGTGATCAATTTGGTTTGGTTCGGGTTTGACCCAAGCTAACCCACGTGAAGAACAACAATCCTATTGCACCCGAAATTTAAATAAAAAAAAATCTTAAATGCAAATTCAGATTCCCTTCAGGACGAACACATATTCACAGAAAGATTTAAACATATGAATTTCTTAAAAAGCTAGATCTAAACAATTTTATCACAAATTAAACTAAACTATTTTATATCACACAACTCCCAAATATGAGAAAAAGGAAAGAAGATGAAGGTGATTAGAACAAGAGGATTCATATCGTGATGATATTCCTGAGTCTATTGCGGTGCGATTAAAAGAAGAGGATTCACATTGTGAATAAGAATACGATTAAAAGAATAAGATTCAAGTTTGAGCCTGGTTATGTATTTGTGTTTTCACGAAAGGGGTTGAAGATACAAATTTACGGTTGAACACATTTGATTAGTTTCATGTTTAAGGGATGAGTTTTATTTATTTATTTTGGGTTTGGTTCAATTTAGCCCAATAAAAGAGTCATTTGATGACTTCTAAACAAAAAAAAAAGTATTATTTTTTCCACCCTACTGTGTTCTCCTGCGCCCTGCAAAAATTCCAAAAATACCACTGATCCGGAAAATATAATCCGAACCAGATTGTTAGTGTTTCTGGAAGATAAAATCCGGACAAAATTGATATGAATATTTTGTGTCTTTGTTTGATGACAAGGGTCTCTGTTGACTGTTATACAACCCCCACATAAGCTGCAATGCAATTGCATGGGTCGTATGAATGGTCAACAATGACCATGACACCACAAGCACACCTAAAAACTACATATAAAACTAATTTTTTTTTGAAGAAAATATGAGGAAGGAGGTGAAGTTAAGAATGAAGGAAATTGTTGAAGATCCAAACCTTTTTATAGCCTTAAATCAGTCATGGGTCATAAGTACAGTCAAATAAAACGTGTTCCACAATCAAAACCGTCCAAAAATGCATTAAAACTCCACTAACCGGTCAAACCTTTGGTGAAGCGCCACAGTCCAAAATAAACTTAGGGGTTACAAATTTTATATTTCGGAATGACTTGGATAAAAATAAAACAAAACATACCATAAATAAAATCAACATAAGACAAATAAAAACAACCATAATAACATAAATGATTAATCTTTTGGGAAGGTGTTCGAAGAGGAGCTTTTGAACTCGATACTGCCGGCTTGCCAACTGACATGTTACGATCGACAGACCGACAAGATCGAGTTCATAAGAACCTCTTCTTCAAAGTCAGATCTGTAACATAATGAAGAAAGACAAGGTGTTTCAAGAGGATTTCTTTGAGTTAGATCCTGCTGCCTTGCCAAATGACTTATTCATCTGGCAGGCAGCAAGATCTAACTCATAGAAGCCTCTTGATGCTCATATCTATAGATCAAGTTCTGAAGCTTTATATCTATCTATCAAGGAGGCAGCAAGGAGTATCTATATATTTTTGAAAGCATCTTGAGGATCTTCATCATGTTGTCACATAGAGAGAAATCTATTTTGCGACAACATGACAAAGAACCTCAACACAATGACAAAATTTATCATTTTCTACTCAATCGATTTCCTACTCTTTCAAACCCAGATCAAATCATTTTCTCCTATATTCATCCTTCTATTATTTCACTACTTTTAGTACTTTCAGTAGGTTGTGTTACTGTGTTTTTCATGTTATTGTTTTACTGCTTTCTCTTCCCTGTTTCTCTGTTTTTTGTATTCTTTGTTGAGGCGCACAACCGACCCAACCCAACCGTGGAAACCGTCCAACCGACTAACCCGAACCCGTCGAAACCGTGACAAGACACGGTCGAAATTGGGTCTTGATTTAGTGTCTACGGTTTCATCTAGTATGGCGATTTCGGACCCGAACCTGTCCAAAACTGCCCGATGCTCAGCCTTACGGACATGAGTATTTTTGAAAAAAAATAGGACGCGCGAGAATTTCACAAGGTGGGAAAAGTAATTCTAAAAAAAAATAAAAATATAGTTGGTTATTTCTAACACTTCATACAAATTAGAACAAAGCTTTATATGGGCTAGTCCAACCAAATTGGATTCTGGAGAATCAAATTTAAGAGTTTAAAAGAAACACAGGTAGCGTTTGGGTGACATTGTGGTTGGTGACATTGGTCAACCACAATGTCACTAGTGTCTCTCTTCTTTCTCTTCCACAATACTTTTTTGTTTTTTGTACACGTGTGACATTGTGGTTGGCCAATGTCACCAACCACAATGTCACCTAAGTATTATCCAAAAAACACACTTAAATATCCTATATCAACGCCACTACACAAACACAAGTGGGTTTATACGAGAAATAATTAAGTTATGAAATTTAATTATTTTTTCTTTTACTCTTGCCATCTCAAATTAGATGTGTCTTTTTTATTTTTCTTTGTCTCAAATGATTTGTTGCATTTACAATACAAATATAACATTTGTTATTTTTTTCATTAACATACTTTTATTCATTGTATTTCAATCATATTACTACTCCACTAACTATATAATTAATAAAATTATTTTATTAAATAAAACATATTTTATCATTAAAATCAAAATCATCAATATTTTTTTAATAACCATGTATAAAAATCGACACTTAGACCATCTCCATTGGCAGGGTCTTAACTATTTAAGACCCGGTACCTATTTGGTACCCCAATGGGGAGAATCTTTTTCAGGGTCTTATAAGACTCGGGGTCTTACTTAAGACCCCCACTTTTAAGTGGTACCTGCACTTTTTTAATATTAAAAAAATGAAATATAATGATATAAAGTTATTGATAGTTGATTAGTGAGTTCCATTTAAGAACTTTATGTGAGATATGTGTTGGAGTGATTAAGAAATGAATGATGTGTATGCGCAAGACCATTTAAATGGAGGAAGTAGCTTTTATCATGTGCTAGGAAGTAGCTTTGATTTAGTGCTATGCATGGAAATTAATAGGTGCAGTTCTCTCCACGCGGTTCTCGTGTTCTCGGGCATGACAATTGACAACGATAATTAAGAAATTATAGGACACTTCGTGTCAACCTATGTACACTACATATGTTCGTGTCAACCTTTGACCTTTCTAACTCTCACTTCAGTCACAACCAACTAACTCCATTTTTCATTCATTTGGGTTAGTTTCTTTTGTTTATTCAAACATGGAAAATATGGTGAACGAGGAAGAAGAGCCTCTAATTAACATTACAAATCGAAAGGGTGGATTCAGAACCCTACCCTTCATCATAGGTAATATAACTCATTTCATTTGATACAATGTAATGTTTCATATTATACAATTGATCCATGATGTACTAATATTTGACAATTGTTCAAAATTTTATTAAAAATAGTTTGTCTTTCGAAAGTAAAAGTTTATATCAGTACACTCATGGTTGAGATGGTGACTATGTCGTTGTCAATTCCACAAAAGCAAGAAGAAACAAATATTTTATGATGATGAATTTATTTTGTTTTGGCAGCAAACCAGGCATTTGAAAAAATGGCAAGTTTTGGAATATTGCCAAGCATGATTCTGTATTTAACAAGACATTATGGGATGGAAGCTGCTGCAGCTACCAATGTGATCCTCCTTTGGTCAGCAGCTACTAGTTTCACACCAATTGTCGGTGCTTTTCTTGCTGATTCCTACTTTGGTCGCTACCCTACCATTGTCTTTGGATCTCTTCTCAGTTCACTAGTAAGTTCTTATAAGTTTTAAGCTTAAATGAATTTTTGGTCTTTTTTTTTTAAAAAAAAAAATAGTGTTTTGATTCCATATCTTAAATATCTGTTTTTTTATCCCCATTTAACTTTTTTTCTTCTTCCGAATTTTGGACATAACAGGGACGAATTCATAAATTTAACAAATGGGGGCTAGAAAATTTATAATAATAAATCATATATAAAATTAAACTATCATAAATATTTTTGACAAAATGAAAAAAATAGCACTCACTCTATTTCATAATAAATGTCACATTTACGTATAAATTGTCCCAAAAAGGGTGTCAATTTTTAATGTAATCTGAATTAATATTTTTTAATTATCAAATATATTAATCGAGCACTAATTCTTTCACAAAGTAATGTTAATTTATGGCCAAGAGAACAACCAGAAATGTAACACAGAAATACACCAAATTGTAATGAGTAAACCAAAATTTCCCACTTAAAAATATCCCCACCATATCCACTAAAATAGTACTCATATTCATCAACACATGTGAAGCACAGATACTTTAAAATCGATGACGCATCTCTATCTGATACGTATCTTGCACTGATACCTACCGATACGTATCGAGAGAGTATCCAATGGTTAAATTTTATTTTAAAAAAATAATTGCCCGATACGTTTTATATACGCCCGAGATACACGAGGGATATGACGGTGGGAACCGATACGTCCATGATACATGATTTTTCGACTATTATATTCTTTTTGGGATATAATTTAGCATAATGATGTTCTTTTTTCTAGCATATATGTAATTGATTAAGTAATAATGTTATTTTTCGGATGTATGTAATTAACTAATTGTTGTCACTTTCTTTATTATCAATATTACTTACACCACCATTTTTTTTATCAATATTACTTATATTTATATAATTTGTATTTAGATCTTTAATTTAAAATTTAATTTTTTATTAAAGTATCTTGGCTGTATCGCATATTGAATTTTGAAATTTTTCCGTATCGTCGTATCGTATATGTATTGTATCATGTATCCGGACTTCATAGATCAACACCCACATGATATATATACAGTTACAAACCAAAAGTATTTCCCTGATATTCGTTCCAAAAAAAAAAAAGTATTTCCCTGATATAGCATAACCGCTCTACATAAATATAATGTTTTTTTAAGGAAATATAATAGTTTTTTTTTTAAGGAGGGAAATATAATAGTTAAATAGTATGATACGTAGTTGTTTAATAGTCTAGAGAAATATGTATAACTTGTGTGTTGATGGGGGAGGGAGGGGTTGGAGCTCGTGGGCGCCCCCTCTGTATCCGTCCCTGCTCCAAATGCTAACAAATATGACTATATTCAAGTGGTTGATATATTCATACTTTTGGATCTGAAACATTGATAATATAAACGTATTTGGATCTGTACTAGATTAATTCATTTTTTGCTCTTGTTCATTCATTTTTCGTAGTATTCTTTATTTAAATTTATATATGGATATGAATTACTTGCATTTAGAAAAGTACATAGTTACACACATCAGTTGATCTCAACCATCGATTTGGGATCGGTCGACTCGCATTACTACTTCACCAAATTATCATTAAATAATCTTCACCGTTAATATGAGATCGAACAACAAAGATCAATAAATGTGTTCACTATGTAGGATCCAAATTTGCAATAATAACATTTTCATGTTATATTTTTTTATTGGTTTTATTCTTCCGGCTTACAAGGGAAAGAAACCATGGTAATCGAAAATTCGATCCAGAGGTAAGTAAAGTATGACAAAGGATTGATCCAACTAGGATTCGAACTGAGGTTCTCTCGAACAATTTGTCCTTAATTAGAGCTCATTAAACACACGAGTTTAATCACTTCATTTCGGTATATATATATTTTGGATCATTAACTTTTGGTTATTTATATATTATGTGTCACTACAGGGAATGCTACTTTTATGGCTAACAGCTACCATTCCCAACCTAAGTCCTTGTGATCCATTGAATATGAGCTGCAACTCTCCCACAATATCACAACTTGCTTTCTTATACTCTTCTCTATGCCTAATCGCCATTGGAGCTGGTGGTGTAAGAGCCTCTTCCTTACCCTTTGGCATTGACCAACTAGACAATGAAAAAGATGCAGGAATCATAGAGGGCTACTTTAATTGGACCTATGCTTTAACAGCAGCTGCAGTTTTAATTGGAACGACCATTTTAGCATACATTCAAGAAAATTTTGGTTGGATTATTGGATTTGGTTTCCCTGTTGTCTTCATGTTCATATCTATGGTGTCTATCTTTTTAGCTTCTTCACTCTATGTTAAGGTGGAACCAAAAGGCAATGTGATTAGTGAGTGTGCTCGAGTCGTCGTCGCGTCTTACAGAAACAGAAACCTCAACTTACCATCATCAAATGTCTCAAATGATGGCATATACTATTGTGACAACGATTCCAAAATGCTTATGCCGAGTGATAAATTCAGGTATCAAATTATGAACCTTTCAATTGTCCAATAGTGTATTTTTGCAGTGAATCACTAGTTATATCTCTCGTTGGACAATTTTGTCATTACAATTAACAACTGTCTAAAATGATCCCAAAAATTAAAAGCACTCGATATTATTAGTCCTTTTATGTTGTTCAATTTCATAGATTGTATAAAAAATTAGGTTATTTTAGGAACCAAATTTTCAGGCTCTTCAATCTTAGGGACTAAGTTTGTAATGCACTCATTTTCTTGTCATATACTTTAACCATTCATAATATATTCGAGTAATAACTTTGCGAATAAATTTGATGCAACACTAGTGTAAAGATTTTTTATATGCCAGCGAATCAAAAACTATCCTCTTTATGACTTTTAAAGTGGATATGATTAAAGAAATTTTTTTTTAATGACCAAATAGTTATGATTGGTTGACGCTGTAAAAAATCTTTACATTGTCGGTGCATATCAATTAAATCCATAAATTGTATAATCAACTCATTATCTGATCTTGTTTTGAGAGTGATAATATATGTGATGACTAATGGGCTTGAGTCTCTGATTTAATTGGTAGGTTTCTAAACAAAGCATGCCTTATAAAAAATCCACAACAAGATCTTACACAAGATGGAAGATTAAAAAATCAATGGAGCCTTTGCACAATAGATCAAGTAGAAGCATGCAAAGCAATTATCAAAATCATTCCAATTTGGACAACAGGAATGATAATGTCTATAGATTTTAGTCAAGGATCATTTTCTGTATTGGAAGCATCCACCATGAACCGCCACATAACCTCGAACTTTGAAATCCCCGTGGCTTCAATGTCAACATTCATGATCCTCTTTGTAGTAATTTGGATTGTCCTCTATGATTGTGTCATAATCCCTTCAGCATCAAAACTAAGAGGTTCGCCGACTCGTCTCAGAGTAAAACAAAAAATGGGAATTGGATTAATAGGAATATGTTTATCAACATCTTCATTGGCAATTGTAGAAGGTAAAAGAAGAAAATTAGCAATTAATGAAGGATTTCAAGATTTTCCACAAGGTGTTGTGAACATGTCAGTTATGTGGCTATTGCCTAGACAAATTTTTGATGGTTTTGCTGAAGCTTTTAATGGTGTTGGACAAAATGAGTTTTATATATGTGAATTGCCTCAATCTATGTCTAGTGTAGCATCAACACTTTCTGGATTAGGCATGTCAATTGGAACTGTTTTGGCTAGTTTGATTTTGAGTGTTGTTGATAATGTTACTAAAGGTGAGGGAAAGGAAAGTTGGGTTTTTAGTAACATAAATAAGGGACATTATGATTACTATTATTGGCTTCTTTTTGGATTGATGTTGGCCAATTTTTTGGGTTTTCTTTGTTTTAGTAAGGCTTATGGACCTTGTAAGGAAGAAGAAAATGAAGGTCAAGTGGAAGGAAATTAGGAAGAGGTGATATAATAAAGTATATATTTGTTGAAGATTATTTTTTTTGTTTTAGTTTTGTTCATATAATAAATTCACTCAATATATTTTTAAAAAATATTGACACTTTGCTGCCATTCCATAATGTAGCCTAAGAAGCATACAAATTGGGTGAACCTTACATCATCTAGGAATCTATTGTTCAATGATAAAGTTGAGATGTTAAAAGAAGTATTAAAAAAGATATTAGAGTTCGTTCGCTCCTAATAATGTAACCACTAAAATTTGCCTATAATAAAATATCTTGACTCTTTCTTAATACTCCTTTTAGCGTCAATTTCTTTCTCGTCCAAACATTCCTCGATGTCAATTTCTTGTGAATATGATACATAATTTGATATATGTCTCCTAATACTCCTTTTAACGTTAAGAGAATGACGATAGCTATGAGAGAAAAAAAAACAAAACGAATTAGGCATGAAGAAGGGCAAGGAGAATGAGATTTAAGTTTTGGAACATATTGAATGTGACTTTGATGAAAGAAAGTCAAGTTAGTTGTTAAAGTAAGCAAATTAAATGAGAAAGTGCATGAGGTAAATGAATTCACAACATATTATATACATCCAATTAGCATTTTTTTTTGGTTACAACATCCAATTAGCATTTAACCACGTATACATACAAGCAAAGTATATAATATTCATTTTTGTAATTTTGTTATTGAAATTTTAGTACTGAATTTTTATTGATTCAAGTGACATTAGTCATCATTTTACACATGATCTTTGAAGGGATTTAAATTTAACACTTTAATTTTTTTTTGAAGAACCACACTAGTTCACTAAAATTAGTATCAAAAGAATCAAACTTGAGACTTTAAAATGAATACATTTTAAAGTCTTAAGCCAACAACACCAAACCAACATAAGTGAGTTTCTAACACTTTAAGATTAAAAGGAACTTGAATCATCTCCTTCTCTTATTCTCTCCTTCTCCTTCTCTCATTCTCTAAAATTTAGAGAAAAACACAAAATGGAGAAGCAGGGAGAAGAAGAAAATGGGAGAAGAGGAGGACCCAACCTCAATTAAGAGACTAAACTCTTAGTATTGAACTAGCCCCTCAAGTATATTAATTTATTTCATCACATTATTAATATTTTAAAATAATTGAAATTATAAAATATTAATCATATTCATTCCTCTATGAACTTTTAAACGTGCAACTTAAGTTTAATGTTTTTAAGCTAAGAAACGACTGGATCCACAAAATGTGTTCTCTGATGATTGGTCAAATAAAATTTTATATCGGAAGGAATTAGTGAATTTTGATGATTATGCTTTTGAAGGACAATTATTTGTTCTGAAGATAGATATTTATAGTCCACCAAAAGGGTATTATTGTTGTCATTGACTTGGCTACAAGAAAGCTAGAATTTATAGGTCTTTATCAACATTTGTGTACCCTGATCCACTCTAATAATAACGATGTATTAAAGATTTGATGTGTCACACACTTTCTTACTTTAGCAATTCAAATTTAATTCACAATTTGAATCGGATCTACCTTTACTTGTGCTCGTCTTTTCAAACTTCATCTCTTCTCCATCGATTTTACAAGTTGCGTTAGAACCATTTTCATTTTCAAAAGGATAAGGTAGTTTGTGTATAAGGATCTCTGCAAGTTCATGAAAGAGTACATCATCTGCATCATGTGTGACATCCCTAGACTCATCCTCTTTTGTTTGGACATTATTTTCCTGCAAAAATGAAATATTTCATCACTAGAAATCGAATTTGGTGTTCTAAAATTTACAACATTCACACAATTTGCACAACAAGTCAACAACCACTTGAATTAGACTCGAGTGTTGGATTATTTTATGTGCAACACTTGGGAATACAAGAATAAAATATGATAGTATATAAAACATATAGCGAACCAATAAAGATTGCATGCTCTTGTAAATCTACTAACAATATATAAAAGTTGAACTACAACAAAATTTTATAATCGTCCTCTTTAAAACTCATAATCTCCTTAATTTTATGTTCATTTTGCAAAAAATAATTATTTTTAATTAATTATGGATATGGTTATCATAATTGTAACAAATTTACACAAATAACTATAAAATTAATTAATTTATTAAATTTTTTTTACGGATAATGGTTATCACAAGTTTAACAAATTTTTCACGGATAAACATAGAATCAATTTATATGTTTTTTTAAAAAATGACTTAAAAACAAATAATATGGAATCTACTAACAATATATAAAAGTTGAACTACAACAAAATTTCATAATCGTCCTCTTTAAAACTTATAATCTCCTTAACTTTACGTGCATAATAGTCATTTTGCAAAAAAAGAAAAAATTAATTTTTTTTAATTAATTATGGATATGGTTATCATAATCTTAACAAATTTTCACATGTAACTATGAAATTAATTAATGTATTAAATTTTTTTACGGATAATGATCATCACAAGTCTAACAAATTTTCACGGATAACATAGAATCAATTTATATGTTTTTTAAAAAATGGCTTAAAAACAAATAATATGGAATTATCCACGGATATAACAAATTTCCACACATAATTATTTTTTGGGATTCAATTTTTTTTTGTTTTTGAAGAGGCTAAAATGAAATATATTACCACATCAAAAATGTCTTCCTAGCACAAGATGTGCTAAGGAAGAAACACTAAAGTAACTGACAAGATCAAATCAATATTTACAAGGCACGAAGCAATCACCAAAAATAGAGAAAAAGAAACATTTAGCCAATGCCTAGTACGGTAAACGGACTACTCCACCAACCATGGTAATTGAGAGAGAGATTGACAAGTTTCCCCTTCAACCACATGTAGGTTAGAGACTTAATTTTGTCCACCACCTGCTGAATAGAGCATTGTTTTTCATTGAAAACTCGATTGTTTCTTTCTTTCCAAATTTCCCACACTGTTGCAAACCAAATAACCTGTAAGATAGACCGCCTTGACTTGGCAACACCACCAATAAAGTTGAACTGGTAATAATGACTTGAAGCATCACCAGGCAACACAAAAGATACTCTAAGCCACCTAAGAATGAAATTCCAAACGAAGCTAAAAAGATTACAATTCAAAATTAAGTGAGAAGATGTTTCCACCTCCCCACAACCTCCAATACACAACTGAGCTTCGATGTCAATCACTTGTCGACGATAAAGGTTGTCCTTAGTAGGGAGCCTGTCACGGAACAGTCGTCAAGCAACAGCCCCACCTTCAGGGGAACATCCTTATGCCACAGAGACGACACAGGCACCATCAGATCAACAGGAGCAATAGCATTAATACAATTATAAGCACTACGAACTGTGTAGACGAAAGATGTTTCCAGGCGCCACAACATCCTATCAGCCCTATCAACTTGCAAAATGACATTATGAAGTAAAATCCTAAGTTCCCCTACCATCTCCTCCTCCCACGCGAATAACCTACGCCTCCACCTCCAAGCCCCCCTTCAATCCCCCACCCTAACGAGTGCATTTCAAACACAGATTCACCCTTCAACAACGACAACTCAAAAAGTCTATGAAATCTATCTCTAAAAGGCACACCACCCACTCAACCATCCGACAAAAAGAGAGTATTTTTGCCATCTCCCACAAACAGACTAACATTACCATGAAGCCACTCATTCGTACGCAAAGTGGAGATATCCCTCCACCAATTAGAGGCCTCATGGCCACCATCCTTCAAACGGCCCCCCTCCAGTCCGTAACGGGCCGACAACATTCCAAACCAAAAACTATCTCTATCCACCAATAACCTCCAGCACCACTTCCCTAATAAAGCAGTATTAAAGTCTCTAATTCTCCTTACCCCCAAACCGCCAACCTCCTTACTCTGACAAATAGTTTGCCAATCAATCCAAGATATTTTCATG
>Ga0315914_1004356_pt1 | contig 21196 bp, 14 predicted proteins | sample MpolenodulesMG_FD_203920 | JGI IMG/M metagenome (GOLD analysis project Ga0315914, IMG submission 203920) | Medicago polymorpha root nodule microbial communities from Los Angeles, California, United States - elongated nodules | ecosystem: Host-associated > Plants > Roots > Nodule | place: USA...
ACAATTTTATATTCATATTCGTGCAATCTTGCAAGACATTTACTAGTACTGCATTTTAAACGGAATACTTTGAATTTCATTCCAAGGAGAAATGAAATTTGACATGATTGTCATCTCCACCGTAATTTAAAGTTTCTTATGTGGTTTCAACATTGTGAATCATGAATTTGGAAAATGTTCTAGGCCAATATAGGTTTGGGTAGTGTCGAGAATGAATTATGCAGTTTCAAGAGATCAATGTAAAATAGTGGGTGTTCATGTAAGTGGGAGTGTACCTCCTGAGCTATTGTTATGTTTGTTTTATCTAAGACTTTCCTCTCAATTTCAGAGTCAAAGAGAAGTTGATCAACTGGAATCTTACATTCCATAAAAAAGAAAATCAACAAACGGTACGGTGTTTTTCAAAGTATTCTAATTTACGACTTTAAAAGTTGTTTGTTAACATAAACTAATGCATAAATTGTAACGAAATTTCAGATTAAAAAATTGGGTTGGGATTAGAGTCATATGTTTGCACAAAATCAACAAACATGTTTCAATAAACACATGTTTGCCCAAACTTTTGCAACAACGTTGATACTACGCCTCATTAGTAGACAATACAATATCCTTCAACATGTATTGTAGTAGTGCGGGCTTAAAAGGGTCTACCCAATTACCCTTTAGATTGTCCAACAACAAATCCCATTAAAAATTTAGCACAAATGACGAATAAGTGAGATAACCCAAAGTCCACTGAGGCAACCACCTCGTCTCATAACATGGTGCGACACAAGATCGTACCTCTTACACCACCTCAAGAGACATCATATCTCAGAACGATGTGCAACTCAAGGCAACAACCTTCTACAGCATCTCAGGAACCACCTCATTCCTACCTCAGAAATAAATAAAGCATCAACGCGCTCCACCGCCTTAAATATAATCAATTCCTGAATAACTATCAGGTTGTTTCTATTTACATTGTTTCTATTTACACGAACCTTACTTGAATGGGATAAGCGCCATACGTTAGCACCTTTGTGTATAGCGCTAGACTTCGATTTGGAAAAGAGAAGGGGGCAACTATTAACACCCTGAGTTTTTCATCTAACAAGCTCTTGACTTTTTGAAAATTTCATACAAGTTTTTTTTATTTTATAAAAGGTATACTATTTCGACTCTTTTCGTATAAGTTGTGTTAGTAGTTGACACTTTATCTATGAAAGTTATATTATTATTTTTTAATCACAAATGTTATTATGTTAGTAATTGTTATGTTAATACTTTTTCCCTTTGCCAGATTCTAAACATTTAACTTTTCAACTCATTTAATCTTAGTTCAAATCAGTTAAACTATCAAATCCCGAAAGTTATATTATATCAATGATTTCTTAAGTTCAGTACTTTCTCATTGACCATGTCATGAAATGATCCATAATCCGTATGTTATCCATTGGTGGATGATTGTATAGTTATTTTTAAAAAATTTGGGTACAAATTTATAAGAGTAAATTATGTTTTAATCATATGTTAGGCTATATACTTTGGGGAAATTGCATATATCATGTACAAAAGACATATTAGTGTCTTGAATGAAAGTTTTCACTATATACCTGATATAGGGCCATGGAGAGCTAGGATCTTATTGGAATATTTTGTTTATATGTTATTCCAATGGCATCTGGTATCATGGTCCAGTCCAGAGCACTTCTCTAGTTTCCTTTGTTGTGAAGCAATAGTAAGTAATAATGCATTTAGACTATATATAAACATCTTTACAATTTATTGAACTTAATTCTATTTCTGTTTTTAGACTTTAGATGAGCCACTCTTGTAGTCTTCTGGGGACGGTTGTTGTCCCTTGTCAATTTTGTTTGTGTCCACAAAGGATACCAAAAGAAATGCTATCCACTTTTTAATATATCCTTTATATTACAATAGTATTCCTTGTTGTTAAATTGATAATGTCCTTTATATCATATACTTTTAGAAATTATACCGTATATATTAAATTATTAAAAGTTTACATGGAATTATTTTATCACATGTCTCTCCTTCATGAATCTGAGGACCACAATACCATATGCTTAAAATGCATCAAATTTTTCAAGAAAAACAACATATATTTTCCTCGATAAATACCTAGCAGATTTATAATATATTGTTTTTTGATTGAAAAGGGAAGAAAAAAACAACAAATTGTATAACCAATCGGGACAGACAACTGGCTATAGCATATTGTCTTGTAACAAAATAAAAGTAAGGGGAATCTTTGTTGACTTTGGTCCAAGATCAGAAATTTATTTCTGACAAAAATTATTCTGCACTTGTATTTGGTTCTGAATATGTATGGGTTACAATGAATCCTCGATCGGGCGAAGCTAAATAATATCATGCAAATGCACTTGAAAGAAACACATCTTTGAATGAACTTGAATTTCATTTTCAAAAGTTAGTTCATAAGACGAAGTTGTCCAACAACATATACATAATCAAATAGTTTGAAAATCTTAACTATGTGAAAAACTCAAAGAGACGACCCAACCTGAAAACCCGTTTTAGTATGGGTTTTTGGTTTAAAATATAATCTTATATCAAAATAACTTATGAGTTTGAATTAGAAAAATCTTTAAAAGTAATAAAATATACAAGAGATTTGATATATGAGAGAAAAGTCTTTTTTTTTTACTGTCGATGGAAAAAGTGAGTGAAACTAGAGCATGATGGAAAAAGTGAGTGAAACGAGAGCATGTAGACCAAGAAACAATTTTACAGAATTATAATGAGAAATGATATTTGTAGAATCATTTTCTAACAACTTTCTATCTCATACTACATTATCTCCTTATTCTCTCTCTTCCTTTTTTTCTCTCTATTATTTTTTACCAATCAAAGGATAGAAAACCAAAGTTGTCATCGAAGTTGTATCATAGAGTTGTACAAATATCACTACTCAATTATAATATTGATTGAAGAGAATTTCAAGATTATAATATAATTTGATTGAATTGACTTATGAAGATGACTTATATCATATGTTGTTGAATGATAGAGTATAATATTAAATTCAAATTATTGTAGTTATGTTATCTTCTTTGTTAAAATAATATGTTAAATTAATTTAATATTTTTTCTTTTTGAAGGAACAAAATAAATTAATATTGTTGATGAATAATTTGCCAGTATCTCTTTCAATACTATGAGCACTAAAATCTGTTCGGATCCTTGTGAGCATACATACTAGGATTAATAAAAGAATAATCAACCAGGTTTAACAAAAAAGTTGACTTGTAAGTTGTAACTAACTTGGAGATTTTAGCCAATAGGGGCCTTTGTCAGAAATATATAGCACTGTATTATTGTATTGTGTAAGAGTACTCCTAACAGTGACAATATGCTTTCATTTTTGTTGGTTGGTTAAAATTGGTGTTCAAACAAAATTGCGCAGGACGTATCCAAATATTTACACGATGTTGTGTTAATGAAAAATAATTGATTTTAACTTACATCTCAACTTGATTAATAAGGCTGAGATACCTATTGCTCAACCATCCACAAACAAACACGCACTTTGTATCTTTCATAAGCAAGTAACAATAGTCCAAAAATGGAATTTCCAAATTCAAGTGTGTGGTGGGCTTAACAAAGCTACTAGATGAGAAAGTTTGAAATAGAATGAGGCCAACCTATAAAAAGAAACTATGTTACTACAACTATTTTTTAATAATTTTTGAAACAACTATATGATACTAACATTATTTTTACTCGGTCTCTTCTATTGTTTTCGACTTTTCGTCCCAAAAAGAAGAAAATGTTGTTTCAAAACTTGTTCAAAAAATAGTTGTACGAACATCATTTCTTACCTACAAATTAGTGTCCATGGTTTTTTTTTACTACACTGTTTATAATTTTTATATTTGAAGTTTTGAACTATGTTAATATCATTTTAAAATTATTAAATTTTTTTTTTTGACAAATTATTAAATAGTGTTCACCTTATTATTTTTATATTTTAAAATTATTAGCGGCTAGGTTGGCAAGCTTCCAATCAATAGAAAATAAATCATATCTAAACATGTATTAATAATTATTTAAAACACTTTAATATCGATTTTGATACTTTTACTACTTGTTTTCATATGTTTTAAACGACTCTATCCGGTATACACTATCTTTCATACCCAAAAAAATAAAAAATAAAATCTTAAATACAAAAATGGTTCTTTTCAGAAGCAGGGAAATATTCATACTGTTCTTTTATAAAACCCAAGGTTTTGCTTCTATTGCATTGGAAAACAAAGCAAAATAAGAGTTGAATTTCTCAAAGCAATGGGGTTACCAACTCCTACCCTTCATTTTCTCCTTCAAATTCTTCTTGTCTCTCTATTTCACACACCAACCTTTGCAGAGATAAAGGTGAGACATTACTTCAATTTGCTATTTGCACCAGTCTTGGAAAATCTCTACTAACAATACTTTAAAAACAAAGTATATCTAATCTCTAGTCCATTTTTGTTGTAGTCATATGTGGTATACTTAGGAGGCCATTCACATGATTCAGAAGAACTGTCTTCAGTTGACTTCAATCGTATAACGGATTCTCACTATGAGTTTCTAGGATCTTTCTTGGGAAGGTATTCTAATTCAAAACCATATATTATATAATTAAGTAACACATGATCTACTCAAAATCTAATTTATGATTGAATTTTCTTTCATGCAGTTCTAAAACAGCAAAAGAATCAATATTTTACTCGTACACAAGGCACATAAATGGTTTTGCAGCAACATTGGAAGAAGAAGTAGCAGCTGAGATAGCAAGTTAGAGCTCAGAACAGAACATTCTATTCTATTCTATTTTCTCTGTTTGTAGTTGTTTTTTTTCTCTGATACTCTTTTGTGAAAATTACTTGTTGTAGAACATCCAAAAGTATTGTCAGTGTTTGAAAACAATGGAAGGAAACTACACACAACTCATTCATGGGGGTTCATGGGGTTAGAAGATAGTTATGGAGTGATACCGTCCAGCTCAATTTGGAACAAAGCCAGATTTGGTGATGGTGTCATTATAGCAAATCTTGATACAGGTCACTTTCCTTATTTGTTTCTTACCTTTCAAAAATAACGGCAATAATATGTTTTTTATAATAATGTTATTGGTGTAAGTTCTCGACCGATTTTGTCTACAATTAACCTCCAACAAAAAACCAAAACAATCTTTAATTAACAAAGCTCTAATTCGAGTCTAGCTCAATTATTATGAAGGCTTAAGATTTGAACCCGACCAAAAAAAAACACTTAAATTCGAGACCTTAACGAAGATATCAAAGTTTAATGTCTTTGGGACTAACTTATTTTTATTATTTCTAGATCGTTGACTCATACACACATGTGACATGGATTGGAGAGGATAGACAAAGTTATCATTGTATATATCTGTATCCCCCTGCCCCATGTATAAATAATGACTGATCAGAGTTTGAATATTTTTTTTGGTTGAAAAGTTGATTTCATAATATTAGTATATTATTTGTTTGAATCTGGCCGTCATTGGGTTATAAAGTGTCAAGATCAATGATTTTCTAATCACAACGTATGGTTTATGAACTTTCACGTTTGATCTTTTGAAAAACTCCAATACCTTTTTGTGGTTGGAAGAAAATTCATAGAAGAAGATTTTGTGACACACGATGGTGTGGCTGAAATTCAGTTGTTTGACCTCAATAAGTCATAAACACCTTTGAAAACTTTATAATGAGCATTTAATCAACATATGATTTTGGAGGAACACATTCTCAGATTCCAAGGCAATATCATTAGGTCAATCCAAATGAATTTTCAAAAAGAAAAAAATTACAACATGCCAACTTGCAAGTACATGATAGTTTATTCAAAACAATTAAAATGTAAGATTGTAATACCCGGATTATAAAATTTAGCCCCATGACTATATAATATAATATAATATTGTAACGTATATGGATCCGATTAATAATTAAATTCTTGATTCAAACCGAAGTAGATATATATTATAATAACTTCGAGTTCATTATTTTAACATAACATGAACATATAAAATTGGGTGTTTTAATATCATGTGAGAGGTGGGACTGTGAATATGCCAAGGTGGGGTTAGTCCTATCCAATCAAGACAAGATAAGCTCACCAACGAGAAAATTGTTATGTTTCGATTGTTCATACATCAGCTTAATAAATAAAAAAATTATATATTCAAAATTCTCCCCAAGTGGTGTAACCGTGAAATTAAAGTGAGTGGGCAATGAGAGCTAAAATAGGACCATATAGGTAGCTTTTAGCCAATGGTAATGTGGATATGAGAATGTGAAGAGTAGAATTTTCCAATCTATATATGCTTCTTAGTGGTTATCTTACTTTGTCTACATTACTACTTACTTTTGTCCCACTCCATTTGATCCTCTAGGCGTTTGGCCTGAATCCAAGAGCTTTAGGGATGAAGGGTTTGGACCAATTCCATCAAAGTGGAGAGGAATATGTGATAAGGGGAGTGATCCTAGTTTTCACTGCAACAGGTACTATGCATATTCTATTATTCCATTTATTTATTCATTTTCTCCTTATCAATTTTAAAGAAGGTATAAATATGTTTTGGGTCATGTTAACCAGTGTCTCTGGGTACTGATTAAAGATACTAAAAAAAATAAAAATTGAAAAAGAAACTTTTTTAACTTTTTATGAATTTATTATACAATTTTCAATGCAATCACTACTATATCACTTCTTTTTTTTAGTATCATTAGCATTTCTCATATGTTTTTATACATGTAAATGTACTACTTTATATTTTTAGTTCCTATAGAAATATTTTTGTTTTGTACTAGAAAATAAATGTTTTGTTTTAATTTTTTGAAAATACGCCACTTTTTGCTTAAATGAGTCTGCCTTGGATTTTGCTTTAGACAAATGGGGTGCAGTTGAATCAATTGCTGCATATGTAAAAGAATAGGGTCTTTAACGAGTGTTTTCGGGGCACTCTTAAGCATGCTAAATTAGGAAGTTATTCTTTAAAAAAGTCAAGCAGTTCAATTTTCAATGTATTAAATACACAAGTTTTCATAAAAAATTACTATTCTAGGCTCTTAAAGAGTGCCCCGAAAGCACTCGTTAACATTTCCCAAAAGAATAATGTTATTATAGTACGAGCAATTCACTCATGAAAACTAATGAATGTACACTTATCCAATTTCTAAGTAATCAAATAATGGTTACTAAGTTGTTTAACAGAATTATGGGGGTAGTGGCCAATTATTTCTATTGCTATGCATTTTTCATTATCATTTCATAGAATACATAGTATTTTCTTTTAGAGGATGGAAAACACAGGATTGTTAGCATTGAAAATATGGAATAAACTGCCTTCATCAATTTATTATTTTTTTTAAAAAAATAAGAAGAAGAAGAAGAAATACAAGGTGAGAGTAAGGAGACATATACCAAAATGATGGATCACTTAACCTATTACGAGTAAAGTCTTCTTAAATTTTTAAGGGAATCAAATCCTACCAAAAATTAGAATCGATATTCAACCCTAAGTTGGCAAGTTTGTCGTACATATTTGCTATAAATATGAGAAATTAAGAAGTTCATATTCTTAGTTAGGCACAAACAATTAAACCATTTATTCTTCAATTGGCAAGGGACAAAGAAAGGTGAGCTAACCTATTACGAGTAAAGTCTTCTTAAATCTCTAAGGGAAACAAATCCTACCAAAAATAAGAATCGATATTTAACCTTAAGTTGACAAGTTTATCGTGCATCAATTATATTCGCTATAAATATATGAGAAGTCAAGAAGTTCATAGTCTTAGTTAGACACAAACAATTATACCGTCTATTATTCAATTGGCAAGGGACAAAGAAAGGTGACTTGAAAGAGGTACTGAAGTCTGATTATTATTTTTTTAAATATCGATAATATGTGGTAAAAAAAAATAATAATATATTTTCTTTTAAAATGATCTAACCAAGTTAGATGAGGGCCACACAGTATCACCTATAGAAGATTTGACCTATAATGGCACACTTTATTTCACTTCTTCATTATCTATCCTATATATAAAAAAAAAAAAACAATCACTTTCAGCATTTTTGGGCTGACTTTTTTTGTTTCTAAGAATGTTTTCAATTTTCAATACAAATAACATATGTAACAAATAGATAAGAATACATTTAAATATTAAAAAAAATGTAACAAATACGATATGAATATATATATATATATACACGTTTAGTTTTTATTCCTTTATCATTTAAAAAATCTAACAAACTATATAAGTATATTTATACTTAGTTTTTCATTATCCCAATCATACCCTTAAATAATTTTTTCTATAATTAAGATTGTTGTTAATGTCATTGAAATAGATAATCATAATTAATTTGGTTTGTTATAACTTAAAAGTAACAAACATTTATATTTTTAAATTTAATCAAAATCAAAATTTTATAAAAAAAACACTGTTCATTAAAAAAACATTGTTGACTTATTTTGTTCAAAAAAAAACACATCGTTGACTTATAATTGCAAATGTTTTTTTAAAGTGGTGATATTTTTACGGTCATTTTAAGATATCTTTTGAGACAACCTTCTCTTTCATTTATTTTTTTAACCTTTATATTCCATTCATATTACTTTATAAAGTTGTTTTGAGGGAGGTGTTTATGTTATTTTTCTTATACCAAAAAAAGGTTTAAGTTTTTCTTTTTATGACGTAACCATATCTTTAAGGAAAATCCAAGTCCTGGTCAATTTTACTGCCATTTTTTTTTATAATCATATTAGAAACACGAATGCTAAAAGTTAAAAGTGTTTCACCGTATATTCATATAAATTTAAAAATTATTCGAAAGATAAACTTTCAAAAGATAAATGTTCTCAACAAAAGATTAATTTAATCAATCACACAATTGATCTCAAATGGTTAATGTACTTTACAAATTGTTTGATAGAACTCAAGTTCAGTTCTTTGGCCGAACTCCATATTACTTTGGTTCATTTCCTTTAAGAACTAGAAGGTTAAAAAAAAACTAGTTTAGTTGGTAAGAATTCAACATTTACTTTAAAGAAACACAAGTTCAAATTCTACCACTAATACAATGTATGAATTTCTTTGGTGGATGAGCATTTTTTAAGCCTTATAACTTTTTCTTTGGTGGTCGAGAGGTTGTGGAAGCTGCTTGTGCATTCGGTTAGGAGCTTTTCGAATTTGGCTTAGTTTGGGTGTTGAAGTCTGGGAGTTTTATTTTGAGGGGTGTTCTTTGGGGTGAGTAGTGGCGATGGGTGGTTGTGGATATTGTGTTTATACTGTTTTGTTTCTGTTAAGGTGTCCGTCTTAGGTGGTGATGTGTTTTAGTGGGTTTATCTTCAGGGGCTTTATTTGATGGTTATGGTGTACTGTCTATATGCGGCACCATTTGTATCTTGTTCCGTCCATACCTTGCGTCTTGCGAGGATGGCGTTTAATCATATTTGCTGATTAAAAAAAAAAAAAACTATGAATCACAATAATCAAAATGAAACATACATGGTCAAAATAATTGTAGGCATTGGTCTACATGCCCATGATCTTCACTTCTTTAAAGAATGTTCTGAGTTAGAGTATTGTGTTAAATTGAAAGGAAATCAAAAAGGGATTTAAGTCATAGAAAAATCAAATAAAAGATGCATATAAAATTATATCACTGAGGTTTTGAACCGAAGCTTGTGTAAATCAAACTACTAATATATGTATGGAAAAAATAGGAAATTGATTGGAGCAAGGTATTTCAACAAAGGCTATGCTTCTAGACTAACCGTTCCACTAAACTCATCCTCTGAGACACCTCGTGACAACGAAGGCCATGGATCCCATACTTTATCAACAGCCGGGGGTAACATGGTACCTGGAGTCAGTGTCTTCGGTCAAGGTTTTGGAACAGCAAAGGGTGGTTCACCAAAAGCAAGAGTTGCATCATACAAAGTTTGTTGGCCTCCAGTTAATGGTGACGAGTGCTTTGATGCAGATATACTTGCAGCATTTGATGCAGCTATCCATGATGGTGTTGATGTCTTGTCTGTGTCACTTGGTGGCTCTGCTTCTAACCTTTTCAATGATAGTGTTGCTATTGGATCTTTCCATGCTGCTAAGAAAGGTATTGTTGTTGTTTGCTCTGCTGGCAATAGTGGACCAAATGATGCTACTGCATCAAATCTAGCTCCTTGGTATATCACAGTTGGTGCCAGCACAATGGATAGAGAGTTCCCTAGTTATGTTGTTCTTGGTAACAATTTAACCTTCAAGGTTTGTCTCTTTTTCTACATAAGAAGGCAATACTATTATATGTGCAAATTTGGTGACATTTTTGTATTTGACATTAGTCTTGGATTTGGATAACCTTCGATCACTAATCCCACACATTCAGGCAGTCAAGACATTAGTGGTCGTTGGATTGAGACGGGATGGTCCATGTTGAATGTTTGGTATTTTAGATTTTTAAAAAAAAAACAAAATCGGTATTGTAATCTGGACCATGTGATCTCAATCCAACAACCATCAATGTGTTGACTGCGTGAATGTGTGAGATTCTTTGTGCATGAGCCAATGATCCACATTACATAATGCAAATATTACTGTTATAAGCTCTAAATTTGAAGTTAAAGGGAAAAGTGTTTTAGTCCTTTTAGCCAAGAACTTGTGGCAACAGCAATGCAAATTCATCTTACTTGCAATACAAGTCTTTTTACCACAAATAACACAAGACCAAAAAAATAAAGCAAAAATAGGCCTGGGGACCCTATGATTACATAACTGTGCCTGATCGTGATATTAAACATCACAGAAGTTAATGCAATTTTCTAGCTGTAGGGTGACATTAACATATTTTGAACTTTTGCTTATTGAAACTACAAGAATACCCTGACTCACAATTATCTTGTTTGCTTCAACTGAAGGGAGAAAGCTTATCAGCTGCCAGATTAGCAGACAAGTTCTACCCAATTATTAAAGCAACAGATGCTAAATTGGCAAGTGCAACAAATGAAGATGCGTAAGTATCAAACAACTGAATATCATTGCTGAATCAATATTTACATTTAGCATAAATAATAGTGTGCTGCTATAACAATAGTGAATACAATTTATGATTTTTTTTTCTTTGATATGCGTAAATAAAATTTATGTGAAGCCAATGTAATATGGTCTAATTCAACAATGCAGTGTGCTTTGCCAGAATGGAACTTTGGATCCCAAAAAGGTGAAGGGTAAGATAGTATTATGCCTGAGAGGAATAAATGCAAGAGTGGACAAGGGAGAACAAGCTCTTCTAGCTGGTGCTGTAGGAATGGTCCTTGCCAATGATAAGACTACTGGAAATGAAATTATAGCTGATCCTCATGTTCTTCCTGCTTCTCACATCAATTTCTCTGATGGTGTAGAAGTCTTTAATTACATCAACTCTTCCAAGTAAGAAATTTAGCATTCTAGTTTGGTTTAGTCTTTAGTTAAAGCAAAAAAAAAAATTGTAAATTTAAACTTGATTGTTTGGTCTTCATATTTAGGTCTCCAGTGGCTTATATTACACATCCAACAACAAAATTGCATACTAAGCCAGCCCCTTTCATGGCAGCATTTTCATCCAAAGGACCAAATACTATTATACCTGAGATTCTAAAGGTATTAATTATTATTAGACACCAAAAGAATGCTTTTCCTCTTGTAATCTATTGTCATGGATATATAACAAATCTTTGTTAATTTTCAGCCTGATATCACTGCACCAGGAGTGTCAGTTATAGCAGCCTACACTGAAGCTGAAGGGCCAACTAATCAAAAGTTTGACAATCGCCGAATTCAATTTAACTCAGTCTCTGGCACGTCCATGTCGTGCCCTCACATTTCAGGAATTGTAGGTCTTTTGAGATCCTTGTATCCTTCTTGGACTCCTGCTGCTATTAAATCAGCTATCATGACCACAGGTAAGAAATTCAAGTTTCTCAAACTTCTAACCGTTTCTTGTATCCCAAGAAATAATAACTTTAGCATAACATCTAATGAACTTTATTGTAAAATTCAAATTTATACGCGGTAGTGATGAATGTCAAATTTAGTTTACTTACGCCTTTAACTTCGTACAATCTGAATTTAACCAATGTATTTGTCAAATTGAAATTTTTCATTAAGCAGATCAAAGTTACAAAATTTTGGTATGATTCAGTGCTAAAAAAATATTGTCATCACCATATAACATTCATCTCAACTTTGTCATAATTGTCCTCTATTACTTTCAGCTACAACATTAGACAATAAGGCAGAACCAATTCTGAATGCTACTGAAAGCCAAGCTACGCCGTTTAGCTACGGAGCAGGACATGTTCAACCAAACAGTGCAATGGATCCTGGTCTTGTTTATGACATAACAACGAATGATTACTTCAACTTCTTATGTGCATTAGGCTATAATGAAACACAAATGTCATTATTTTCAAAAGGTCCTTACAAATGCCATAAGAATTTCAGTATCCTCAACCTAAACTATCCTTCAATCACAGTTCCAAATCTCTCTGGATCAGTGACAGTTACAAGGACATTGAAAAATGTTGGTGCTCCAGGAACATATATTGTTCATGTTCAGAACCCAAGTGGGATCACTGTTACTGTGAAGCCAAATATATTGAAGTTCAAAAATGTTGGTGAAGAGAAGAGGTTTGAAGCAAAATTAAAGGTTAAGAAAGGAAAAGCAACAAAGAGTTATGTGTTTGGAAAGATGATTTGGTCAGATGGGAAGCATTATGTTAAGAGTCCATTAGTTGTGAAAGCTATTTAGGTAACTAGAAATTGAAGTGATTTAGTGGATAATTTGCATTTCTAGTTGATTGGTGGCTTTATTCTAAATTGTATCATATATAGCCACTAATTAAATTTTCGCTTCTGGGAATTTTCTCTTGCTGTGATTGATAGTAATGACTGTGTAAGAGAAAATAGAATAATTGAATAATATTAACGTAGTTGGTTTTCTTTTACTTTTAAATTGGTCAATATCATGTGGCATTATATCACACAAGTGCAATCCGTATCCAATTAGGCCAATGGAGGTCGGTTTCTTTGGACAAGATACATATATGATTAAGAATAAGAATTTGAATTTGAACTATTACTAAAAATACTCTCCAAGACCACTAAAATTTTCTTTAATCATCTTTGAAAAATCTTTGCAACTAGAGTAGACATGGCATGAAGACTTAAATTTATAAGCGTCTTCTTGAGCTCAACCCGATTTTTACGGGTTCCGGGAGCAATTGAGGAGACATAATTCGTCCTAGACCTTTCTATTCGATGTTTTGAAAATTGAATTCGACTACGGGTGTTGTTATGGTACGTAATTGCTAAATAAGGAAGTCTTATTTAGTCACAAATATTTGTACACATTATTTGGACACAAACATATATATTTCATTCTACCTTTTTTCATCGTGTATGTGTGCATGATATCCTCCATGATCAAACACAGGTTACACAAGTATGTTTGTGATCTCATGGTCCACCACTCTCTTCCTGCTGGCATATTGGACTTCTTTCCAAGAACTCCACATGAACTTGGTTTCATAGAGCTTAGTTTTTCTTTCGTTTTGCTTTGTTTCTTCTTCTTTCTCTTTAGCTTTGTAACCAAAAAAATTAGTGTATGTGTGCTTGATTAAAAAAATAATGTGCATGTGTATTCAAATAAATTGTGCAAATGTTTGTGATCAACTAAATATTTTTTCCTTAAAAATTAGAGTATTGCTAACAAGAACCTGATATTGTTTAAGAATTTTATTAAAGGAAATTTTGTCCTGGAAATACAATATGTTATTTTTGTCAATATAATTATTACACAACTTTTTAATATAAACTTATGGAAAATGGTAACGAGTGTCCTCGGACACTTGTTAAAGACTTTAAATGATAAAATTTTATGAAAATATATGTATTCAATGTATTGGAGTTTGAAGTATTTAACTTTTATGAAAAATGAGTACTTGTTAGCAAACACCTTAAACTTATTATTTAAGTACGTAAACGGTTAACGAATGTCCTAAACCACTCATTACCATTTTTCTTAAAAAGAAAAAAAAAATTAAGCATTTTCATTGCCAAATAGGTGGTCAAAGTTGAAAACAAACTGCCAAAACCGCTTTAAACCGGACCAAACAAGATAAACCATGCGACCGGTCCGGGTTTCTCTAAACCGTCCGATCCAGAAAATAACAAAATCTGAAAATTCACTTCTTTTTCCCCCAAAGAAAAAAGGTTTGAGAGAGTGAGAAATTAGAAGAACACCTAAATTCCTTTCTGCGAAACCTAATCGGCCACCGTTTTGCACGAACAGGTTAGTCAATTGAATCTCCTGCTTTGTGATTCTGTTTCTTCTCATTCTGTTAATTTATTTGATCTGATTTATTTTGTTAAAGGTTAAGAAAATGGAGGCAGAGGTAGTGGATGCAGAGTTAGTGTTGCCAAACTATCTCAGTTTTAAGAGAATTCAAATGTATGACAAATACCCTAAAGGCCAATCCAGAGGCAGACACTGGAAACATCTTAAGCAGATTATTCAAGCTGAAAATTACCAGAATTACCCTCCTGATGAACCCAATTGTCAGTATAATCATTTATTATTACAATTTATGAAATTTTTGTTTCTCGGCTTAGGTGGTTTCGACATGTAGAGAGAGCACTTGTATATAAGATGGAGCGTAGTCAAATCAGTAGAAGCTAGCTATTAAGAAAGATCTAGAGATTAATGAGTTGAATAGATATATGATAGAACATTATAGCGTCCTTACTTGTTTGATCAATGTAGCCGACCCCACTTAGTGAGATAAAGCTTGGTTGTTATTGTTGTTGTTATTTTTCGCTTTTGGTGGATATGTTCTCTTCACTCTAATTGTACTTTTTTTTCACTCTAATGATATTTATTCTTTCATTTGGAATACCAAAGCAACAATTGGAAGAATTTTAATGTTTAACCTCACCGTTGGATACTCCTATGTGCCAATTTTTGTTGTTGTTATATGTGTGTCTTCCATGGAAAAGAATCTTAATTGTTTTTTTTATTGGATTGTCTTGCAGATGTCAATATTGAGTCACCCCCTTCTATGCATCCATGCAAGAGAATTTGCGATATTACAGGCTATGAGGTATGTAGTGATCTTTATCATGGCGTTTCCTGGCAAGAGAAAGTGTTTTTCATTTTTGGAAGTAGTTTACAAAATCTCTATATGCTCGCATATTTTTATTTTTCAGAAGTTATGAAACTAATTATGTTCTATTAATCTATTCTATCCTTTTTCTTGTCACTAGTATTACTTTAACATCTTATTTAAGAATCTGTTGATAGCATTTGATATTGAAGCTTAAGAATCACACACATCTTGCTTTTGTACTAATATTCAAATTTTGTGATTTTATCTTCTAATTAATTGTGGTGGTAAAAAAATATTCTACTTGCGTTGAAAATTTTGCATGATATGTCTTCTCAAAGAACTATATTTTACTTTCATCAGTTATTGCTTTGGTGTTCAACAGTTATTGCTTTTTGCCAGCAAAATCCTTGTTTATTTTTCTCATATTTATGCCCAGAACTTTTAGTACAACACCCCCCTTGTACACTTTCATCTCACCCAGCTCAAGATATCAAATGAACAACAGGAGTTAATGTGCTTGAATGTCTATGACATTTACTTTAATGTCCATGGCACTTTTATCTTCCACTTACATATCACTATCACTGCTAAATTGTTTGAGTGGATATTAGTTTGTTTTCATGTAACCTGATGTTTATTTTTCTTGCATAAGTGCCTGTTTTATTTGAGTATTCTTAGACATGGGAAAGTACAGGGTAAGTTAAGACATGGTTCATTGTATCTGTCCTGTCAATATTTGGAGCTGAAATGTTTTCAACTTGACCTAATTTAAAAGTACAAGTTTGGTTGAGGTTTAGATCTAGCATCTTAGTTGATAAATGTCTGAAATTAAGAATCATTATAGTTGGAAATGTGTGGAATAGTGTGAAGTATTTGTTTATTATCTCCTCTTTATACTTCCCTTTTTCCCTTGAAAGACAGTGCTGCAAATGAATTGTGCAACAAATACTAGATTGATTTAGGATAATGTAACAACCTGAATAATATCTTATTTAGTCACACTAGTTGAACTTGATTTCTTTGTAATTGTTGAACTTCACACTGGTTTTTTTGGATGCCATAGTGATGCCGACCTTTTAAGCACCTTGTTATGCAGGCTTGACTTAAATATACCTTAACATTTTCCATTGAATTAACTTTTTTTTTCATAGAAAATGTTAGTAGTTAGATTAATATTCACTCCTTCGACTTTAATAGAAAATGATAGTAGTTAGATTAATATTCACTCTTTCGTCTGGATTTGAACCCAAGTCCTCCAACTCCTTATCTCTTGGCTCAAACTAGTTGAGCTACCCCCCCACCATTTCATTGAATTAACTTCATGCTAAAAGCCTAAAACAACACACGACTAAAGTTTGTTTATGGGTATTATATTACTTGGTGTGAAGTATGTCTGTTTAATTAATTATTTAACTAATTGAGAAAATGTTGACGGTGATGATAATTATACCATGGCATATTAATCATTTGCACTAGACAATTAACTAATCGGTTCACTTTGCAGGCACCTTACTATGATCCTAAGACTAATCTCCGGTATGCAAATACTGAAGTTTTCAAGATGATCAGATCGCTTCCAAACGAGTCTGTGCAAAGATACCTAGGTCTCAGGAATGCAGCTGTCGTTCTTAAGTAGTTGTATCACTTACTCTGACATCTGAGACAATGTTTTCTTTTATCAATTGTTGTATTAACTATAGTACGATGTTAAATAGATTTAGGGGATGTTTGCAAGAACTTATGGATTGATTAGCAGAATGTTTGTAAATTTCCTATATGGTTTAAAACAACGATTATCAGTTGCCTAATCATCTTATTCCATATATCCATGAATAGTTACCAATTACTTGTGGTTCAAACGTTTATAACTTGACTAAGAGTGCACTGCGTATACTTTCAATGTAAGGGAAATTAAATTAAACCTTAACTATAACACTAAACATATGCATTATTTTATCCAACCATAAGAACAGTTTAGTCAGGTTGCAAAGTAACAGATGTGAATATTGATTTCCGGTATTTGAAGTGTTACATAGGCTGAACCGGAGTGGTACGTAGTCAACACTTAACTCAATGGTGCAAAATAACCTTATGCGGGACCAAGTCAACGAGTCTACCAATATTTAAAATGAGTAATGCTCCCTAATTTGTGATATCAATTCCTCTGTTAGATAAACATATCCGACTTAGGATGAAGGGCTTCATAAACTCACCAACTGACTTAGGATCAGTATGTTCAAAGTCACTTGCAGAAACTATCAGTAGTAAAGAATGAGCATATATTCAGGTAGTTCCGTTCTACTCCTTCCATCTTAAATTTTATGACGTTTTCACAATTTCATATAAATTAAGAAGTGAAATTCATGTTGACGGTATAGAGAAGACAAATTAAAGAATTGAAAGAAGATAGTAATAAATAGTTGAGGGTATAGTAGAAAAAATAACATTAACGTTTAATTGGTACTGTGAAACAACTTATAATTTAAGACAAAAAAAATTCTTAAAAACGACTCAGAATTTAGGACGGACCGAGTACATAATTTGAAATGAAGTTCAAGTAAAGATAAGACATTACTTTAACAAAAAAAAAAAAAGTAAATAAATGCTACTAGTATTTTATACACCATGGAGAAGCAATTTTATACAAACTTAATATTTTATACAAAATCAATCAAATAAAAAAATATATAATTAGTATCATAGAATGAGAATGAGACCAATTAATTTGCATAATGAGATTTTTTTGAATCGATGATCCCACACACTTAACACAGTTATTATAAAAATTGCAATTTTGTTCGAATCATTTTACTTTCAATTCATTCATATGACCATTATTATTTTATTTTTTTGACAAAGACCAATATTAATTTTTGTTATTTCGTTTGAATAATTTATTTTTTTTGTTAATACATTTATTTATTTTCCAAAACACTTTATATTTAATTTAGTTAATTCTTTTGTGTATTATATTACGATGTTGATATTTTAAAATCTGAAAGTTAGATAGAAATTTAAGTATGGTCTTATCCCTCAAATTTTTAAGGAAAAAAGGTCCTGGTAATGGAGAAATCTTTCAAAAAAAAATTAAAAGAGTAGTTTTTTAGAAAATGATAAATTAATGCATATGATTACTATATTTTTAATTTTAAAAATAATATAACATAGATTAAATTTGAAGAATTCATATAAACCCTCCTCCAATGCAATTTTTTAGTTCCCCACATATGGAGGGTTTAGTATTATGAAGAAAAGTTAACCCCCAAAACCCTCCCCTCCCATTTCCTCTATTTCTTCCATTTGATCATTCCTTTTTTCCCAAGCTTTCCCCTCCAAGCACGCAAACAAAGCCTAACTGGAGTTGCTCTCTCTCAGAATTATTTTTGAATGACTCGCGTTTCTTTATTGTTACCTGTCCATCTCTTCATCATAATTCATAACAATAATTCAAGTCTCGTAATTGGGTGGAGAATTCAGTTTTTTCTAATTCCAGACTCATAAATAAATGCAACCCTGTAATAAAAAAAAATAAATGAAACCCTTCACTACCGTTTAATGTTGCAAGCCCCCAAACCCAAATCTTCAAAACTTTTTAAATAGTACTCTACTTGTTTGACAAACAACTTCTCTCTCAAAACTACATACGATAGCTCTGTATAAAAATCAACTGAACTAAAATGGAAGAAAAGTTGTATACCAATACACCACTTCAAACTGCCTATTTTTTAGCCTCAGTTTTGGGACTTTTAGGATGAAGTTCCCTTTGATTAAAAGTGCTGAAATTATTCAATGAAATGCAGAGATGAAAGTTTTTCTGTTTCTCAAGTTAAAGAAACTGAGGAATGATCATAATTGTTGTGGCAAGCGAGGTTGTACGAATAAAACGACACAATGGAATGTGAGGGAAGAAAGCTGCCTTCCAACTAGATGGTGTTGTGTTTTCCCCATAAAACCTATTTAATTTTATTTAATTAATTAATTAATTAATTGAAATTATTTGATTGGGTGGGCTCAAGGATGACGTGTTAAGGGCAAGACCATGCAAGAGTTTCTCTTGTTTTCCTGTATTAGAAGTGTTACATAGACTGGACCGGAGAATTTTTTATTTTTATTCTGACAAAAGACTGAACTGGAGAATTGAAAAGTACATAGTTAACACTTAACTTAATTGTGCTAAATAACCTTTTGCGGGACCAAGTCTACTAAAATTAAAATGGGAAGTTGCAACAGTATGTTGGATATCAGAGTAACAAAATATTATCACGTAACTAACATAAGAGACGAAACAAAAGGAACTAAACATACAATATTTACGTGCAAACCCCTCAACAAATAATTGAAGAAAAAAAAACCACAGGGACAAGAGTAAAAATCTTTCACTAAGTGAGATAAATTACAATACCACTTTCTAAATATAAGGAGAGATAAATTACCCTATCTCTTAAAATAGAGGAATACAAATGGAACGATAATATTTCATAAAGGGTTCACTGACCATCTACAAGGGTGTTGCATGTACCCAAGCAAAGGTGTGCCCCTTATCCTTGTCCCCGAAACCGCCTTTCCTGCATCTTAGGGCAAAATATTCGGCAAAGATATCAGGATTAACTTAAGTATACATGCTTTCTTTATCAAAAGTGACTTAGGCTTAAGTTATTGTCAAAAGTGACTTAGGATCTAAGTCACGAAATAAGAAGCCCAAAGAAGGCTATAAATAGCCCCCTTGAGACCATTCTCAAAGCATGACCGAAAACATATACTAAACTCTAGTGATCGATATTGTATGCACTGTCAGTACAACTAACACTAGGAGAAACCTTATAGGAGAAACAATATTTCCTCTCTATATTTTTTTTTTCTCTCACTGTCAACAAACTCTGATTCTTGTTGTTGTGTTACTACTTGATGGGATGATTGAAATTGTGCAAATAAGCTTGCTATTTATAGGAAAGATAAGTCATAGTTCCTTACATACAACACACCACTTGCCTTCTATGCAAGATGTAACGTCATATTTCTATTAAAGCAATAAAACACGCGAATAAAACATTTATTCAAGAAATAGACGTCACGTCATCAACAAATAACAAAAAGTTAGCATGCATATATAATTCTCAACAGTCACAACGGATATAAAATTATATGTCTCCAAGTATACATGCCATGAGATCAATATACATCATCACATAAAATCTCTAAATCCCGACATATGGGTCAAATCTCAGTAGTAAATAAATCCAACAATCATAAAGACCGACGTCCTAATCAGAGCCTAATCTAAGACTCCAAGAAACGATAACGGAGATTAGCTCCCGCTATCCAAGCACTCACCAAAAGCAACTACTCCTGCACTCCGTCTACCCATTCGTACAAACAGGTAGGCGGTCAAAACCACTGGGGGTAAGCTTCACATCAATCATAATCAACATAAACAATTTGACATGACTGAATCAAGTTAAGTCTCAATTAATCATCAGGAGCAATTGACTTTCATATGCATATACACACAACAATTATAATGTCACGAGTATATATTCATCAAACACACCTACTAACAACAACCATCATTCACATACATCACTTAATACTCATGCCAATATGATATGCGCCTATAAACGACCCATATATGCATGTGGTACCATATCTCCGACAACTAGATGTCAACCGAACATCCCATGTAAGAGTACACCTCCTCTTACGATTCAACTATGTAAAAGTACACTTCCTTTTACATTTCTCATATGACTCAATATGTTTTATGATGCATGGACATGCAAGTAAAGACCCAATAATGCACAACTTTCAACATATACATCCATCAACAACAATGTAAAAGTACACCTCCATTTACATTGATTGAAGGTGAGAAAAACAACAAGAAGGGGGGTTGAATTGTGTTTTTGGAAACTTCTTCTACGTTCTAGATAACTGTTCTCAGGTTCAGAGTCTGAAGTAGTTCAGAGTCTGAGTGAGTTCAGAGTCTATGTGCAGCGGATAATGTAAAGAACAGAAGAAGAA